>OBKS01000455.1_pt1 | contig 40559 bp, 69 predicted proteins | sample 1517381 | NCBI WGS metagenome assembly OBKS01 (sample SAMN04571686, study PRJEB22368) | human gut metagenome | biome: human gut; material: stool | host: Homo sapiens | place: Luxembourg | collected 2012-08-03 | reverse complement strand
TGAGTGGCAACGCCGCCGCATCGGGCTGGAGTGGCAACGCCGCCGCATCGGGCTGGAGTGGCAACGCCGCCGCATCGGGTGAGAGTGGCAACGCCGCCGCATCGGGTGAGAGTGGCAACGCCGCCGCATCGGGCTGGAGTGGCACGGCTGCTGTGACTGGCCGGTATGGCAAAGCATCCGCGATTGGCAATCAGTGCGTCGCCGTTGCATGGGGCCAGGATAGCCTTGCAAGAGGCTCTGTGGGCAACTGGCTTTTGGTATCGGAGCGTGACGATGACGGAAACATCATAGATGCCAAAATCGTAAGGGTCGACGGAGAAGCCGTCAAAGAAAACACATGGTACACGCTGCAAAACGGCGAGATTTCGGAGGTGGAGGAATGAAGATGCAAAGACATTACTACGCCATCGTGGCTGAAAGGTGCGGCGTCCGGGTAGCTATGCGGTCGGAGTGTAATGTGGCCGAGGTGGGCGATCTGGTTAGCGGCAGCAATAAGACAATCGTATATTCCGGGTACAAGGTCATCACAGAGCCACGCTTTGTTTTGTACGGAACCGGTGAGGACGATTTCCTGAACGCCCTGTATGCGGGGGATATTCCCCAGGTTTCCAAGGTTACCCGGGATGTGTGGAAGCTGGATCCTGAAAAGGAGGATGCATCCGATGTGGACATCTGACCCGGTATGGGACGCGGAGTGCTACGCAGAGGAGCAGGATAGGCGGCTTGCGAGGATGCCTGTGTGCGATTGCTGCGGCTGCCGCATTACAGATTTCCCTGCTCTGCACTACAAGGACATTTGGCTTTGTGGAGAGTGCGTCAGAGACAACGAGGAGTATTACGAGGAGGCGTTGGAATGAGCGAGGGAGGCGTATTGCGGTACATCAAGACATCCGTGGATATTTACTTCCCGGAGGGGCATATGGCGTGTAACCTCTGCCCTCTGCTGTAAACATATTCCCGCAACCAGTGCAGGAGAACGAGCGAGTATCTGATAGACACAAGAATCATTGGTGCGCACTGCCCGCTGGAAATCATTGACGAGGAGGAAGAATTTTGAACATCTACGAGAAAATCGCTGCGATTATGCAGGATGTCCAGTATCTTGCAAAGGACGATCATGTAGAGTTCGGCAGCACCAAGTATAAAGCCCTGAGTGAGGAGAAAGTCACATCCATCATGCGGGCGGAGCTGCTGAAACACAAACTGGTTGTATACCCCATCGCACAGACGGCAACAAGAACCGGCAACATCACCCATGTGGATGTTTTGTACCGCATGGTGAATGTGGAGAACCCGGAAGAATACATTGAAATCGCGTCCTGCGGCGATGGCGCGGACACGCAGGACAAGGGCAGCGGCAAGGCTATGACATACGCTTTCAAGTATATGTGGTTGCGGACGTTTGCGATTCCCACCGGAGAAGACCCGGACAAGATTTCCTCCGCCGAACTGGACGAGAAAGAGCGGAACGCTGCGCCTGTGTGTGAGCGGTGCGGATCGGACATTGTGTCTGTAAGGAAGCGCAACGGCGAAATGTGGACGGTAAAGGATATGGTTAAGTATTCCAAGGGCCGCTACGGAGCGCAGATGTGCGCCGACTGCATGAAGGCAGCAAAGAAGGAGCAGGACAATGCTGCAGGCTGATGTGACCGCCGCCCGGTGGCAGCAGGACAGCGATGGGGCGTGGCTGTGCCTTCGGGTGCAGTCCCCCCGGTCGGCAATGGCCGTGTGCGACGAGCTGCAGCCGGACAAGCAGTATGTGGCGCAGATCAAGCGCAAGGGCCGGAGCCTCGATGCCAACGCCTACTGCTGGGTGCTGATGGACAAGCTGGCGGCGCATTACGGGGCCACCAAGGAGGGCATCTATCAGGAGGAGATCCGGCAGATCGCCGGGGTCAGCGACATCGTATGCGTGCAGGAAAAGGCGGCGGACGAGCTGATGCGCCGGTGGAGCGGACGGGGGCTGGGCTGGATGGCGGAAAAGGCACCCAGCAAGCTCCACGGCTGCGTCAACGTGACGCTGTGGTACGGCTCCTCCACCTATGACACGGAACAGATGTCACGGCTTATTGACCGGGTGGTGGAGGACTGCCGGGAGGCGGGGATCGAGACCATGACCCCACAGCAGCTGGCGGCGCTGAAATCCCAATGGGGGGAGGCGCAGCCCATTGGATGAGAGAGAAATATGGCGGCCTGTCCCAGATTATGAGGCAGTCTATGAGGTAAGTAATTTCGGGAGAGTTCGCTCTTTAACGAGAACAAGAATGGTAAATAACTCTCATGGCGGGGTTTCACCAAGAACCGACAGGGGGCGCTTGTTGGCACTTGGAGATAACGGAAATGGATATGTATTTGTCCAGTTCCGCAGCAATGGAAAGCGAAGAAACTACTATGTGCATCGGCTCGTTGCAGAGGTTTTCATAGGAAAACCGGAGAATGGCGAGTTTGTCGTTGATCACCTTGACCATAACAGACGAAATAACTATGCGGGTAATTTGGAATGGGTCACGCAAAAAGAGAATATTCAAAGGTCAAAGGAGTTAATGCGCCACCCGAAGAAAAGATGCATGGTTTCATCCACCGGTGAAAAATACATTTCCCGCTACAAGGATGGCTATCGGGTGAATATCGGGTGGGCAAATGTGTGTAAGCAGTTCAAAAAATTAGGGGATGCTGTTTCATACAGAAACGAGGTGATGCAAGGTGCCAGATGAGAGACGCTGTTTTTTATGCGGAAGAAATGGGTCGGGAGACCCATTAGACCGGCACCATTAGCCACATCTTCGGCGGGGCGTACCGCAAGAAGAGCGAGAAATACGGCCTTGTGGTGTATTTGTGCCACAGGAGGTGCCACATCTTTGCACCCAGCGCCGTACACCAGAGCGCAGGGCAGATGCAGCGCCTGAAGCGCTACGGCCAATTAAAGGCCATGCGGGAGCAGGGCTGGACGGAAGATGACTTCCGGCGAGAATTTGGAAAAAGCTATTTGTAAGGAGGAAAAAGATGGTAAACAGAATGATTTTGCAGGGGCGGCTTTGCTCTGACCCCGAACGCAGAGCCACACAGAACGGGACAACGGTATGCAGCTTCCGCTTGGCGTGGAGCGAGAAGGTAAAGGACAGAGAAACGAAGCTGTTCCTCCCCTGTGTGGCATGGCAGGGAACGGCAGAGCTGATCTGCACCCACTTTACCAAAGGCAAGGAGATCATCGTGGAGGGCAAGCTCTCCAGCCGGGACTATGAGGACAAGGCCGGCAACAAGCGCACCGTGGTGGAGCTGACTGCCGACAAGGTGCATTTCTGCGGCAGCAAGGACGCTGTTCAGAAACCCACGTATACCTTCGCTGTACAGGAACCCACGCAGACATTCGCGGAGATTTCCGAGGACGACGGCGACCTTCCGTTTTAAGGCGGTGTCACGATGGCAAGAAACTATGCTGCACTCCCCTATGACTATTTAGAGGAGATGGAAGCACTCAACGATGCAGAGTTCGGGCGGCTAACGCGGGCATTGCTGGTATACAGCATGACGGGAGAGCAGTTGGCGCTCTGTGGCAATGAGAGATTTTATGCCAAGCGCGTAATGGCGCAGGAGGATCGGTTTAAGGCGAGCTATGACGACATTTCTACCACCCGGCGCGAGGCGGGCAAGGCCGGAGCCGCCGCAAGATGGCAAAATGGCAAACGCATTTTTGCTAATGGCAAAAATGGCAAAGCCATAGTTGCTAATGGCAAAAATGGCAATACCGAAACCAATACCGAAACCAAAACCAATACCAATACCCAGCTATCTAACGATAGCAAGGGTGATATACGCGCGAAGCGCTTTACCCCGCCCACCTTGGCAGAGGTGCAGTCCTATGTGGCTGAACGCCATTCCCCGGTGGATCCGCAGGAATTTATTGATTTCTACGAGTCTAAGGGCTGGATGGTCGGCAAGGCCCCCATGAAAAACTGGAAAGCGGCTTGTCGAAATGCCGAAAAGTGGGAAAGATGGGCAAAGACTGCCGATCCCAAGGAAAAGACACCGGACAATAGCCTGGCGGAGTTTATGCGATGGTAGGAGGGCGATGGAAGTGAAGCATTTAGGAGATATTTGCAAAATCAACGGCGCAGAAATTGAAATCATGGATGTTATCACGGGCGGATCGCCGTGCCAAGATTTGAGCATTGCGGGAAAACGCGCCGGATTGGCCGGCGCAAGGAGCGGATTGTTCATGGAACAGGTCCGCATCGTGAAGGAGATGAGAGAACGTGACAGAGCGAACGGACGGACAGGTGACATGGTTCGACCTCGGTTTATGGTCTGGGAAAACGTGCCCGGAGCTTTCAGCAGCAACAAAGGGCGAGACTTCGCGGCAGTCCTCGAAGAGATCATCCGCATCGCAGAGCCGGAAGCCCCCGATATTGAAGTGCCTGAAAAAGGATGGCCAACTTGGGGGGGCTACAACGATGAAGTGGGAGGACGATGGAGCGTGGCTTGGCGAGTGCATGACGCGCAACACTGGGGAGTCCCCCAACGCCGCCGCCGTATCTCGGTTGTCGCAGATTTTGGAGGTGACACCGCAGGAGAAATACTCTTTGAGCGCAAAAGCGTGTCAAGGCATCCTGCGGAGAGCGGAACGGCGCGGGAAAGACTTGCCGAAGCTGCTGAAAGAGGTTTTAATCCGGCAGTCGGGGACTGCATGACGGCTTGGGATTGCCAAAGCAAGCGCATTTTTGACACAAACGGAAAATCTCCAACACTGCAAGGCGGTGTTGGAGACGGGGTGAATAATCCTGCGATATTCTGCATGGCTACACAGCAGGGCGGCGCAGAACTTCGGTCAGACGACCGAGCGCCCACACTGACCGCTGCGGCGGGCATGAGTGGGAACAACCAGCCGGTTGTATGCGCCGGTTTTGAAGCAACGCCTATAAACCTGATGGTGGCTACGCGCTGTAAAGCGTTAGGGCGCGGGACAGGATTTGGCGTAGGAGAACCGGGGGACCCGGCGAACACCATCTCTGCCGCACATTCGCACGGCGTATTTGCAACGGCTATCCCCATCAACGACAAAGCTACAAGATGGCAGGGCGGCGGTGAAAGCCGCAACCACGATGGCAGCGGCAACGGTCTTGGCATCGGAAAAGAGGGAGACCCGTCTCCTACGCTGACTGCCGGCGACCGACACGGGGTAATGTGCATGACACCTTGGGACGCACAGAGCCAGCGCGTATACGATGGTAACGGCGTTTCGCCTACGCTCAGTTCCCGTGAAAACAGCGGTCTGAACCGCGAAGCTGTGCTATGCGCCGGGTTTAAGCTCGGCAACAGCGAACAGGCGCGAAGCATCGGTTATGCAGAAGAGCAATCGCCAACACTGAATGCGGAGTGCGGCGGCAACAAGTCTGCGGTGGTTGCACTGGATATGTCTCACGCCTGCGATGTCATCCGAGACTGCGGCGAGATTGTTCCGAGTTTGCAAGCCCGTATGGGAACAGGCGGAAACCAAGTGCCGCTGACATATCAAATGCAAGGGTTTGGAGATTACCGCGCCGGAGAGGTTGCAAGCAGTTGCAAGCAGCGGGACTTTAAGGACAGCACAGACCTTGTTTGTGCTGTTGACTGCCGGAACTTCCGAGAGGGCGGCGAAACAAACGGGACTTTGCAGGCAAAATCAAACGGCGGAATCAGCTACAATTTGCAGAACACCGTGAGAACGGGCATGATTGTGCGACGCCTTACCCCGATGGAGTGCGAACGGCTGCAAGGTTTCCCGGACGGATGGACAGACATTGGCGAGTGGCGCGACAGTAAGGGCAAGCTGCGCAAACCAAGCGACAGCCCTCGCTACAAGGCACTGGGTAACTCCATCGCCCTTCCCTTCTGGGATTTCCTGGCAAAGCGTATCAGTGCGCAATATCTTCGCCCTGTTACGATGGGTAGCCTGTTTGACGGTATCGGCGGCTTTCCGCTGGTGTTTGAGCGGCACAACGGCAAGGGCACGGCACGCTGGGCAAGCGAGATTGAAGAGTTCCCCATTGCCGTGACGAAACTGAGATTTGGGGAGGATTGACATGACCACATTACGCATGATTCCCGGCATTACATACACCCGGAAAAACCTTGAAGCATTGACCGGGATGCCGGACAGAGAGAACCGGCGAATGATCCGGGCGCAGCGGAGGCAGGGGGTGCCCATTGTGGCGCTGAAGGACGGCGGATACCGCCTTGCCGAGACCGACGAGGACAAGAAGGCGCTGCTGGACATGTACCGCAAGCGGGCTCTGGACGAGCTGGCCACATACAGCAGGCTTGCAAAGGCCATGCAGGTGCCGGGTCAGATGACCGTGGAGGAGCTGCTGGACGGATTGGCGGTGTAATATGACAATCTACATGCGAGTAAGCCGGGACAAGTACGAGCTCCCGGATGCCGTTTCGGAATCTATTATCGAGCTGGCCAACATTTGCGGCGTCAGCTGGCGGACGATCTACTGGGCCGTGTACGGCGGCAAGCGTACCAAAGGACGGCCCAAGTATGTGGCCGTACCGATAGGGGAGGGAGACGATGATTGAGATCACGGTGCCGCTGGCACCCGTCACAAAGAAAAACCATATGCGGATCATGCATAGCAGCAAAACGGGGAAGCCGTTTATTATGCCGTCCAAGCAGTACCAGGACTACGAGGCGGAAGCTGTATGGCACTGCAAAAAGGCCAAAGTGCAGCGCCCCATTGAGAAGCCTGTGGAGGTCAAATGCCTGTTTTATATGCCTACCCGGAGGCGAGTGGATTTGACAAATCTGCTGGAATCCATCGACGATGTGCTGGTGCGGGCCGGTGTACTCAAGGACGACCACAGCGGCATTATCGTTAGCCACGACGGGAGTCGGGTGCTGTACGACAAGGATAACCCACGGACAGTATTGTTTATCCGGGAGATGGAGGACATGGATGCTACAACCCGAGATGCGCGTATGTAAGCGCTGCGGCATAGAAAAGCCAATCACAAACTACAGCAAAAAAGGCGAAAACAAGTGGAGGACAACTTGCAAACAGTGTGATGCAATCGCCAGAAAGATGCGCCGGATAAGCGAAAAGAGGCTCACAAACCAAAACAACACGGAAAGCAGGGGGACGCTCTGTTGGAGATGCAAAAAAGCTGTTGGGCGCTGCTCCTGGACGGGGCTGGATAGCTCCAAAAAGGTACGCTTTGAGCCAGCGCCGGGATGGGTGGCGGTAAAATCGCTCGGCATACCAGGCCGCAAGTCAGAGTCTTACTTGGTGCTAAGTTGCCCGGAGTTTGAGGCGGACGAAAGGACGGAATGATGGGAAAATGTGACAAAATGAATCGGATCGCTGGGATAATGGTGCTGGCGGCGGCAACGCTGGGTGCGCTGACCATTGCGATGACAGCACAGACGTGCAGCGCAAATGATAATCCAGCAGAGGAGCGGTTGCCGCAGGTGGTTGCATTGCAGCCAGAATCGGCTGAAAAGGCTGGGTATAGGCAAGAAGCGGCATTCACCGTCACAGCGTACTGCCCCTGTGAAAAATGCTGTGGGGTGTTCGCAAATGGCTACACAGCCACCGGCGCAAAAGCCACCCAGGGCGTGACGATCGCCGCAGACCCAGATGTGCTGCCGATGGGGACAGAAATCGAACTGGACGGCCATACATACACCGTGCAGGACACCGGTGGCGCCATTGCCGGGAATCGGCTGGATCTGTATTTTGACAGCCACGAGGACGCCTTGCGGTGGGGTGTGCGAGAAAAGATCGTGAGGTGGGCCGGATGAAAAGCCCATGCGTAAAAGATTGCCCCGGCAGGCTCCCCTGCGGGGCCTGCCGGAAGGCTTGCGAGGCTTTCCGGGAATATGAAGCCCGGCGGCTGGGGCGGGACTATGGGACTACTGTAGGCGCACTTACAGCCGGCAGAAAATCCATGTTCCGGCGCGGGTGGCGGAGCGCCCAGCGGGGGAAGAATCACAAGAGATAGGAGGTTGACAATATGGACGCTGTGAAGTTTATTGAAGAAGCAAAGCGGATGTGCAATGCAAATATTAGCAACTGTGCGGAATGTTGCAAAGGCGGGGCATGCCCAATACGTCTACCGGGAACGAATTATACTCCGAAGGAACGCGTCAAGCTCGTAGAAGAATGGTCTGCTGCACACCCGCGAAAGACACGACAGAGTGTGTTTTTAAAACACTACCCGGAGGCGAGTATTAGCACACATGGCGTGCTGCTGGTATGCCCCTGCCCAATTTCTGCATCGCACAGGAACGCAAATGGCGGCTGCGCAACCATTGGTCGCAGATGCGACGACTGTCGTAAAGAATATTGGATGCAGGAGGTGGAGTGAATGAACGATATCACAAAGCAACCGTATTCCAAGTGGCTGGAAGAATCCCTGAAATTTATTTCCGAGTTTAAGCCAGCGTGCCTGTGCATTGCAGCAACTTCCCCGGATGGTGAGACATTTACCGGATACTATAACGCTGATGCAACAGACAAGGCAGTTTTTGCACACCACATCCAAAGTGATGTGACAATGGACATTATCCGGGCGAACATCGCAACAATAAAAGCGATGCTTGAAGATTGCGATGCGGAGGGTGAATGATGGCTGAATACATCGAGAGAGCCGCTGCTGTGAAGGTGGTTTTGCGGGAACGAAAACCAACAAACAGCGTAGCGCAAAATCGCATGTTATCTATTATCCAGCGTGATTTGTTGACAATGCGCGCCGCCTACGAGGACACGGGACTGGAACCGGAGGAAGTTCTGCCGAAAGATAAGGCAGACGAGATCGCGCTGAAGCTGATGCGTCTTGCTGATTTGGAGAGCCTTTGCAACTATACCCGTTTGCGCGAGCTGGCCGAGGCAGACAAGGACGGGCGATTGGTGGTGCTGCCGTGCAAGGTGGACGACGGGCTTTGGACATTCTGTAGTCACCCGGTCGAGCAAGTTTACAGTTTTACTGTGACAGATATAAGCACACTTAATGGGAGGACTATGTTGAACACATCACGTTGCGGCGTTGTAGATGCGCGTGATGTCGGCAAGACCGTATTCCTCACCCGCGAGGAGGCGGAGAAAGCATTGGAGGCGATGAAATGAGCCGGCTATGGAATTGGTGCGCATTCTGCGGAAAGCGCATCGAAACGGGAGAAATGTGCTACGGTTTGCCAAACGGAGAGAGCGTATGCACAGATTGCTGTGTTGAAGAAAACGAGGGCGCGTCTGTATCCGACGGGGAGGAAGAACAGGAGGGTTAGTAATGGCTGAATTGAAACGCTGCCCTGAGTGCGGTGGAGTTACAACCGTTATCCATATGTACGATACCTACGATAGAGCAGACTTTGGGTGGGATGCTGGTTGTGGCAGATATAGGGCTGGTGATGGCCTCCACACAAAGAAGATGAAAGTATCTGGGCTGCCCAGCAAAGAAAAAGCAATCGAAGCATGGAACAGGAGGGCTGACGATGTGCGAAAAGAAGATTCTTGATGTGACCTGCGGATCCAGAACAATATGGTTCAATAAAAATCACCCCGCCGCAATTTATGCAGACAAACGAGTTGAAGAACTGTATGCTGTTTGGAAATCGGGAAACGGCCAGTCCGAGAGATCTTGCATTATTGCCCCCGATATTCAATGCGATTTTACGGATCTTCCGTTTGATGCCAATTCGTTTGCTCTTGTTGTCTGGGATCCGCCCCATCTTCGTCGGGTTGGAGAGAACGCATGGTTGGCTAAAAAGTATGGCCGACTCGACAATAACTGGCCAAAAATGCTCCAAGACGGTTTCAAAGAGTGTATGCGTGTACTTAAACCCGATGGCGTATTGATTTTCAAATGGGCGGAAACACAGATCCCTGCCGCCGAAGTTTGGAAAGCGATAGGACAGCGACCTTTATTTGGTCATCACAGCGGGAAGAAATCGCAGACCTTTTGGGGCTGCTTCATGAAATTGGAGGGCTGACAATGGCTGAATACATTGAGCGGGAAGCGTATTGCGCCTACCTCAAAAGTCGCACAGCGGAATTTCTTGACGATTACGGGAAGGGTTGGAGCAATGGGATTATATCTGCGAGGAGAATTGCGTTAAAGTTCCCCGCCGCCGATGTGGCCCCGGTGGTGCATGGGCACTTTGTACATGACGGGCCGAGGTTTGCTGGCGGTGTAGACTGGTGGCGCTGTAGCGCCTGTGGCGGGCTGGCATCTGGCGCGGAGACGCAATTCGCCTACTGCCCCAACTGCGGGGCGAAAATGGACGGAGGTGACAGCGATGCGGCTGATTGACGCTGATCAAATGGCTGTGGACGAATACGAGGCCTATATGTCTGCACAGGTGCAGATTACAGACGATTTGAAATGGCTTGTAAACTTTGCTGCACACAGCAAAATCCAGAGGCTCATAGCCGATACGCCCACCGTTGACGCTGTGCTGGTGGTGCGGTGTAAGGACTGCATCTACACACGCAAGTTATACGGGAGATTGGTGTGCAAATACGGGACATGTTCAGGTTGCATCCTCCGCGAGGACTTCTTTTGCGCAAACGGCGAACGGAAGGAAGGTGCGGAATGTTAATTTGCACTTGCCCTAACGAGCTGGAATGTCCCGCATTATTATCAGATGTGGTGTGTTTTCCGTGGTGCGAATATCTGGAGGAGGACGGCGACGGCGATGATTGATGAATGCAAGTGGATGCAAGACGAGGTTTGCGTAAACGCAGATTGCCCGGCGTGTGCGGATTATTGCCCAGTGGCAAATACACCGGGCGTATGCATATACGAGGAAAGGGGTGATAGCGATGCTCAAAAGGGCAAACGGCAGACCGGTGCCAAATAATCCGGCCAAGGCATACGAGCTGGGGCGGCTGGATGGCACCAAACAATGCATGGACAATGTTTCCTGCGTGCTGCTGGACAAGTGCGGATTCCATGTGCGGGAGCAGACGGCGGACGAGCACGACACCCGCAGCCTGGAATACTTACAGCAGTGCCTTGTGGAGCTGGTGGAAGCCAAGAACAACGGCTATATCAAGATGGCTGACATCGAAAAGGCCCTGCGGGGCGAATATAAGATGGTAAACAGCGCGGAGAAAAGGAGGGAAAATGAGCAAAAAGGCAACGCTGCCTTATGACGTGCGGTTGGAGTGCATTGCTTATGTGCGTGGGTATCCGCGCCGGGTGCGGGCGTATCGCGAGGCCCGGGCGGAGATTCTGGGCGGGACGCATAGCGCCACAGAGGGCATGCCAACTGGATCGGGCGCTGGTAGGCCCGCCGAGAGTAAGGCGGAGCAGCTGGCCGCCATAGAGCGATGGCCGGATACGCAGAAGATGCTGGCGGTGGAATACGCTATAGACCGTTGCGGCAGAGATATCGGAAGCGATACAATCCGGCGGCAGCTAATATATGGCATTATGCGCAACTGCCAAGGTAAGCACAAGTATGCCCGTAATCGGATCGTGATTCCCGGGATTAGCGAGGCAACATTCAGCCGCCGGAAGGAAAGATTCCTGCATGATGTAGCGAAATATGCAGGGTTACTCGTGAAAGGTGATACAGATTCCACTTAATGATGTGCTACAATAGGTACAGTGGATGATAGGACAGTGGCATCCACGCGTTTTCCCAATCATCACTTTTCCTCCCTTCTATGCGCCGCCGGTATTGGGCGCACCTTCTGGCACCGAAAGGTCATACCGGCACAAACAGCCTGTAGGGGAACCTATGGGCTGTTGTTATATGCAGGCGTAGCTCAGTCGGTAGAGCTTTATCGCGCAAATGGATATGCGATTGAATGCCATTGGTCGCTGGTTCGAGTCCAGCCGTCTGCACCAAGACCCAAAGCTGACAGCGTACAGGGGCTCAAAGCCGGGAAGCCATTACCGGCAGGATGCGTCCAGATTTGTCCCGTCAGCAGGGCGTGGCTCCGCGAAGGGCCGTTCGATTTGCCCGCGTTGAATCGAGCGTTACTTAGAACGCGGAGGAGGCTCCGTGACGAATCCGCAAACGCGGGATATAGGGGCGAATGTTCCAAGGCTGGCGAGGCGGTCTCCAAAACCGCTTGGGTGGGTTCGATTCCCAACCGTCCCTGCCAGTGGCCGGGTAGCGCCCGGACAATGTGAGACCGTTGTCGTCATGGCTCACATGGAAATGACAATGCTCGCTGAAAACTGCGCTTGTCTTGATGCGTCAAGACCGGTTTGACCTGACGGAATAGGGGCTACGACTTTTCGGAGCGTAGTTGTCGGTAGCGTGTGACAATCTAAGCGGGAAGACGACCAATATGCGGTGCCAGATGAAAACGTTGAATCGTTTTCACCCGCAAGGGGCTTTCTTGGGGCGTATGCCCCACACGCGGCATAGGTGCCCCGTAAGGGTAGACCACAGCGAGTGACGGGGACTTTCCCTGAAGCGCTAAAGCAGGGCAGGACTGCAATGCCGCACAATAAAAAGAAAAAAGAGCGGAAGCTCCGCTCTTTTTCCCCAGCATACTGTTTTTAGCATTTCAATCCACGGGAAATAGGATCGAATTTCCCACCGATGCAAGCGCCTCCTGCATCGGGCAAGTCAATCATATACTATCCGATGCATTCTGTCAATAGAAAATATCAAAAATAGTGTGTAGCCCATGTTTGAGAGCTTCCAGAAGGCCGCATGGGAGGGTAAAGACTGTTACTGTAGCCAAGGGGTGGGGGCTGGTAGCAAAACAGGAGGAAAGCATGAAAATCACAAAACGGCGGCTTGCGGATATTGTGCCGTATGCCGGCAACGCAAAAAAGCATGATAAACGGCAAATCAACAATGTTGCGGAGAGCATCAAGCAATACGGCTTTGTGCAGCCGATTGTGATTGACCGTGACGGTGTGATTGTAATCGGCCACTGCCGTGCTATGGCGGCAAAGAAGCTGGGCATGGAAGAAGTGCCTTGCGTCTGCGTGGACGATCTGACACCGGAGCAAGTGAACGCCCTGCGTCTGGTGGATAACAAAAGCAACGAGAGCGCATGGGACATGGATTTATTGGCGGAGGAATTGCCGGAGTTGGATTTGTCGGCATTTGACTTTGATTTTGGATTAGACTTCGAAGAAACCAAGGTTGAGACGGTAGACCTTGACAAGGAGGATACATCTAAGACACAGGAAAAGAAGACAATTCATTGCCCTAAATGTGGGTTTATTTTCGAGGTGAAGGCGCAATGAAGATATGCGCTTATGTACAGGAACAATATGCGAAGCAAACATACAAGAACGAATGTCTTGACACACGCAAGTTTGTAGGGCTTCGTGTCGTTATAGACTGCCTCGAAAGGGCTGGCTATAGTGTAGACTGGGCAGGAATAGCAACCGTTCATCAATACGATGTTGTGCTTGTGTCGCTCACATCTGACTGCGATTGGTGGTCGTATATTGCAGAACGGCAGAGATGGAAGCCTGGCAATTACAAGGTTCTTATTGGCGGCGCAGGCGTTTTACATGTAACTCCGTTTTTGCCGTGGTTCTATGCAGTCATGTTTGGTCGAGGCGAGAACCTGATTGCCAACGTTGTCCGAGGAATAGAGACAGGCAACCGATGGATAAACGAATCAGTTGCATATTCCGACACATTTGACGAGACAAAAGATATATACCGTGTTGCGCAGGTAGACCAAGGATATTGCCACGAGGTAGATTTGCAAGACGGTGACAAGTTCAACGAGACAACAATAGGGTGCAACCACAGGTGCCTATTCTGTGGGTATACATGGCAACGCAAGTTTGTGTCTCCGTATGGAGTGTACAAGATGACATCGAGCCTGTTTGGAGGAGATATTGCCGACAAGGAGCGAGCCATGCTTGACCTTGACAAAGACAAGAACGCAACAAATTGGAGCAAATTGCGCACGACCGCAATAGACGGGTTCAGCGAGCGTATCCGAAATGGTGTTAATAAGAAGATAACACGGCAAATAATGTATAATTTTGTCAAAACAATGATTGAAAGCGATGCAAAGCCACATCAACTAAAAATCTATAACATTTGCGGTTATCCGACAGAAACCGAAGAGGATTGGGAAGAATATATAGACACGATACGGCAAGCTGACAATGATGCTGTCAAAAGTGTTAAGCAATGGTCTATTGTATTGCATAACACTCCATTCCGCCCTATGCCGTGTACTCCGATGGCGTGCGCACCTGCATCAAAAAAGAATTACAGAGGTCTTATTGGGTCAACGCTTGGAAAAGACCTGAAAGGCGGACTGATATATCAAGGCAAGTCGTTGTGGTCTGTCGAAAGCATGGGAACGGACAGCTTATCGTCTGTTATGTTGTCCATGATTGCACATCGTGGTAGCAGAGAAGACAGCGAAAACATCTCAAAACTTTGCGCATCCAAGAAATTTTGGAGCGCATCGTCCGCAATAAAAGAGGCAACGCTTACACGGTATTTCGACATGGACAAACTGTTCGAGGCGTATACAGCAGAAACTCTGCCGTCAAGATATTTGCGCACATACTGCAAAATAGAGAAGATGTGGGGCAAAACGCCGCTTGAAATTGAATATAGGAGACGGGAAAATTACGATTGAAAAAGCAAAGGTAATCATTGCAAAAACAAACAGCCCATATCTAAAGCGGGACATGGAGAAGTTTATCAAACGCCAGCAGAGAAAGGAGGGTGCGTATGGCCAGGCCAAGAAAGGAAATAGATCAGAAGCAGTTCGAGAACCTCTGCGGCCTGCAATGCACGCTTGAGGAAATCTGCGGCTGGTTTGATGTGACCGATAAAACACTGGATAGTTGGTGTAAACGCACCTATCATGCCAGTTTTTCCGAGGTATTTAAGCAAAAGCGAGGAGCGGGGAAAATTTCACTGCGGAGAAGTCAGTGGCGATTGGCTGAAAAGAACGCGAATATGGCTATTTGGCTTGGCAAGCAGTACCTTGGGCAGCGCGATATTGTTGAGCTGGGTTTGCCGACTGATAACACGCAGGATGACGCATTGAGTGTGAGCCTGCGTGAAATGGCAGAAGGGTTGGAGAGCGATGATTAGCCCGAAGCAGCAGAAAATCCTTGCTTTCCCATATTCCAAGTATGACGCGCTTATCTGCGATGGCGCTGTGCGTTCCGGCAAGACCTCCATCATGATGTGGGCGTTTGTGCGCTGGGCGATGGAGAATTTCAGCGGTCAGCGCTTCGGTGTGTGTGGCCGCACGGTGGATAGCTGTACCAAGAATATCATCGTGCCGTTTACGGCGATGAGCCTTGCAAAGGAGCGCTATATCATCCGCTGGCGGCGCGGCGACAAGTTAATGGAAGTGCGGCGCGGAGCCGTGACGAATTACTTTGAAGTGTTCGGCGGAAAGGACGAGGCAAGCTATACACTGATCCAAGGCCGGACGCTGGCGGGTGTGCTGCTGGACGAAGTTGTGCTGATGCCGCGCTCGTTCGTGGAACAGGCGCTGACCCGCTGCTCCGTTGACGGTGCAAAGCTGTGGTTTTCTTGCAACCCGGGAAGTCCACAGCATTGGTTTTATACAGAGTGGATCAAGCGAAACCGAGAGCGGAACGCGCTGTATCTGCATTTTGAAATGACGGACAACCCCGGGCTGTCTCAGAAAACGCTGGAGCGGTATCAGTCGATGTTTACGGGCGTGTTTTATGATCGTTACATCCGTGGACTGTGGGTGCTGGCCGAGGGGCTGATTTACCCCATGTTTGACGAGAGCTGCATTGTGGACGAGCTGCCGGAAAAGGGAGAATACTATGTTTCCTGCGACTACGGCACGCTTAACCCGTTTTCTGCAGGACTTTGGTGCTGGGACGGCAAGGCGGCCACGCGCATCCGTGAGTATTACTATTCCGGGCGCGAGAGCCAGAAGAACAAGACGGACGAGGAATACGCAGACGAAATTAAAAAGCTCATCGGTGAGGCAGATGTCAAAAGCATTATCGTCGACCCGTCTGCCGCCTCATTTATCGAGGTTTTGCGGCGGCGCGGTTATATGGTCCGCAAGGCCAACAACGATGTGACAAACGGGATTATGACTACGGCTCGGTTTTTGCAAGACGGCATTCTCAAAGTGCATCGTGGCTGCAAAGACTGCATCCGCGAGTTTGGGCTGTATCGGTGGGACGAAAAATCCGCCGACGACAGGCCAATCAAGGAAAACGACCACGCAATGGACGAAACGCGCTATTTTGCCTATACGATTTTGAAAAATAAGGCGTATAAGCGCGATTATGTCCCCATTTGGAGCAGATAGGAGTGAGCGGAGATGAAGACATATAATGACCTTGTGGCGGTGGGTGAGGATGAATGGGCGCGGATGGAGTTTATCCGAAGCGCAATCAACGAGCACCGCGAATCCCACGCATACAAGACGGCGGCGGATGCGGAGGAATACTATAACGGCCTGAATCCGACTATCAACCGCTATGAAAAGATCATCTACGATATGCAGGGTCGCGCCCACACGGATATGTGGACGGCGAACCACAAGCTGGCCAGCCGGTTTTTTGGCCTGGCGGTGGATCAGGAGGTTTCGTATCTGCTGGGAAACGGCGTAACCTTTGCGGAGAAGGAAACGCCGAACAAGCTATGCCCAGACTTCGATCAGGAAGTCATGGATGCAGCGCGTGAGGCGAAAATTGCGGGCGTGTCCTTCGGTTTCTGGGATTTGACGCATTTGCGTGTGTTCTCCCTGCTTGAGTTCGTCCCCCTCTATGATGAAGAGGACGGCGCGATGAAAGCCGGTATCCGGGTTTGGCAGGTGGCACAGGATAAGCCGCTTAGAGCGACGCTGTATGAGATCGACGGATTTACCGAGTATTTCCAGCCCAGCGGCGAGGATATGACCGTCATGCAGCCAAAGCGCAGCTATAAGCTGATCGAGCGCAAGGCGGAAGTCGGCGAAACAGAGATTTACGACGGCGGGAATTATCCGAGTTTCCCAATCGTGCCGCTGAAAAACAATAAGCGGTGTCTGTCCGAGATCGTCGGCAAGCGCAACACCATTGACGCGCTCGACCTTGCGTCCTCTAACATGGTAAACAACGTGGACGAGGGCAATTTGATCTACTGGGTGCTGTCCAACTGCAACGGCATGGACGATCTCGACGATGCGAAATTTGTGGAGCGCTTAAAAACCACCCATGTTGCCCACGCTAACGGCGATGACGGTGCAAAGGTGGAGAGCAAGACCATCGAGGCTCCTTATGAGGGCACCAGTAGCACCATTGATATGCTGAAAAAGAAGCTCTATGAAGATTTCCAGTGCTTTGACGCTGCGGCGGTATCCGCAGGGAACCAGACGGCGACCGCGATCAAGGCCAGCTATGTGCCGCTGGATCTGAAAACAGACAAGTTTGAATCCGAGGTCACGCGGTTTATTGTTGAGATTCTGCGTCTGGCAGGCATTGAGGACCAGCCGAGTTATACGCGCAATCAGATCATCAACAAGAGCGAGGAAACGCAGAACATTCTTCTGGGTGCGGCGTATTACGATGACGAATACATCACGAAGAAGCTGCTGACCATCAACGGCGACATTGACCAGTACGAGGACATGGCAAAGCGGAAGGCTGCAGAAGAGATTGACCGGAGCTTTGCGGAACCGGATGCGCCGGAGGTGAACGGCGATGGCGAACAGTGACCTCGGACACAAGCTGACCGATAAGGAGCTTGCGAAGCTGGAACGTCGTATTGCAACGCTATACCGCGAGGCGGGGGAAGAACTGCAAGCTACCATCGACGCATATTTTGAGCAATTCAAAAAGCACGACGAGGAAATGAAGGCTCTGATCGGCACCGTGCAGAACGGCAAGGAATGGACGGAGGCTGACTATAAGCAATGGCGGCTGAACCAGATCGGGCGCGGAGACCGCTATCAAGCTATGCGGGACAAGGTGGCGCACCGCATGACCGATGCAAACGCTGTGGCGGTGTCCTACACCAACGATGCTACGCCCGGTATCTACTCCCTCAACCGCAACTATTCGGCGTACACCATCGAGCAGGTCGTGGGCAACGTCGGCTTTGACCTGTGGGACGAGCAGACGGTTAAACGCCTGATCGCGGAGCAACCGGAGTTGATGCCGTACTATCCAAAGGGCAGAGCGCTGAAACGCGGGATTGATCTCGCATACGGCAAGAAGCAAATTACGGCCAGTGTCACCAGCTCCATCTTGCAGGGAAAGAGCATCAAGCACATGGCGGACGACCTGCAAAAGCGCATTACCACCATGAGCCGCGACAGCGCTATCCGTACCGCCAGAACTGCCGTGACAGGTGCACAGAACGCGGGGCGCATGGACAGCTACGCGGCGGCGGAAAAGATGGGCATCAAGCTCAAGCGGGAGTGGGTGGCGACGCTGGACGGACGAACTCGGCACGCCCATGCAATGCTGGACGGTCAGCGGGCAGAAATCGACAAGCCGTTTAAAATCGATGGGTACGAGATTATGTACCCCGGCGATGCGTCTGCACCCGTTTATCTTGTGTATAACTGCCGCTGCACGCTGGTTGCTGATGTGGATGGGGTAGATACATCAGACGGGCTGCGTAGGACACGCGACGGGCTTATATCTGACATGACATATGCGCAGTGGGAAGCATCGAAGCAGGGATACAGCGGCAAACAGTTATCCCCATATCACATGGGGAGCGAAAAATCTGCAAAGGATGTTACGAAGAAATATATAGATTCCGCCAAGCCCCGCATGGGTAAGGTGCGATACGAGAACGGATACCGCATAAAAGGGCACAAGACCGAAATCGAAGTTGCAAACCAACTCAGAGATCAATTCGGCGGGAAGTTCGTGCTGTTGAAAGAAGCGAATGCGCAGGGGATAAAAACGCCAGACTACCTGTGGCGAGGTAAACAGTGGGAATTGAAAAGTATATCAACAGCGAAAGCGGCAGATATGGCGATTCGAAAAGCCACAAAGCAGATTGCAAAAACTCCTGGAGGGGTTGTGTTACAGTGCACAGGATCCATCAATACAGATGAGCTTATACGCATTGTAGATGATAGAGCAGTTCGCAGCGTGGTTAGCACTGGGTTCGGTTTTGATGTGATTGCATTGGATGAGAACGGTTCTCTCCTGTTCGCACGAAGGTATAAAAAATGAGCCGCCCCCCCTCCAGTAACGGGAAGAGGTTCGGCTCGAAAAAACGGAAACATGAGTTTCCTCACTGTCAGTATATGCAATTCCCAAAAAAAAGTCAAGAGGGATTTTTTGATGAACGTTGAAATCACCGACAACAGCAAAGAGGTTTCTGGCGCCATCCATGCGGCGCTTCTGCGGGGGCTGGAAAAGATTGGTCTGGTGGCAGAGGGATATGCGAAAAAGCTGTGCCCCGTTGACACCGGCAATCTGCGCAACAGCATTACCCATGTGGTAGACGAAGGGGGTGATGCGGTTTACATAGGCACCAACAGCGAGTATGGGGCCTATGTGATACACAAGCGGAACTTGGCACAGGAAAGTATTATCCGGGTGGCAGGCCGAATCCTTGGGTGTATCAGGACGCAAAGGGAAATTGGCATTACACGCGTGGCAACAAGGCACAGCCGTTTTTGAAACCTGCTGCCGCCGACCATGCCATCCAATACCGGAAGATATTGGAGGACGAACTGAAATAGGAGCTAACTGCTTACAAATTGTAGGCAGTTGGCTCTTTTTGTTAATTACCGCAAGGGACAGCGGTTTTTATAAAACTATCGTTTCCGAAGGAACGGAACCGAAGAAAAGGAGATAGTGTCATGGCACTTACACGAAAACTTTTGAAGGGTATGGGGCTCACCGATGAGCAGGTTGATACCATTATCGAGGCGCATACCGACACCGTGGACGGCTTGAAAGCTGATGTTAGCAAGTATAAGGCGGACGCGGAGAAGCTGCCCAGCGTCCAGAAGCAGTTGGACGATCTCAAGGCGGCAGGTGACAACGGCTATCAGGAGAAGTACGAGAAAGAGCACAAGGCTTTTGAGGACTTCAAGGCCAATGTCGCGGCAAAGGAAAGCAAGGCGGCAAAGGAAAAGGCCGTCCGGGCTTACTTTGAGAGCAAAAACATCACCGGCGCGAATCTCGACCTTGCTATGCGCGGCTGCGGCGAGGAAATGGCCGCATTGGAGATGGACGGCGAGAAAATCAAGGACACCAAGAGCCTTGATGCACTCGTAGACGGCACCTACAAGGGGCTTGTCTCCACCACGCAGACGCACGGGGCGAATCCCGCCAACCCCCCGGCAAACACCGGCGGCGCAAAATCCCGAGAGGACATCTACAAGAAGGACGATAAGGGCCGCTATGTGATGTCTACGGCGGAGCGCCAAAAAGCACTTGCCGATCTGATGGCAAGCGAAAACAACTGATTTTTTGAAAGGAGCTATTTATGGCTGCGAAAACTAACGTAACAACTTCTGCCCAGTTTACCACTTCCGCCCGTGAGGTGGATTTCGTGTCCCGCTTCGCTGATAACTGGGACGCACTGCGGAACATCATGGGCATCATGCGTCCCATCCGCAAGGCCCCCGGCACGAAGCTGGTTTCTTACAAGGCCAGCGTGGACGGCGGTCTCAAGGGTGGCACCGTGGCTGAGGGTGACGAGATCCCCTTCACCAAAATGAAGGTGGAGCCTGTCGCCTACGACGACATCGACATTTCCAAGTATGCCAAGAGCGTGACTATCGAGAGCGTGGCGAAGTACGGCGCTGATGTTGCCGTGGAGAAGACCGACGAGGCGTTCCTCGTGGCCCTGCAGAACAAGGTTTTGACTGACTTCTACACCTTCCTCGGCACCGGCACGCTCAAGGTAACGGAAAAGACTTGGCAGCGCGCTCTTGCGATGGCAAAGGGCAAAGTGCTGGACAAGTTTGCCGGTCTCGACAAGGACGTGACCGAGGTGGTGGGCTTTGCCAACATCATCGACGCTTACGATTACCTGGGTGACAAGGATATCACCGTGCAGACGATGTTCGGAATCAACTACGTGGAGAACTTCATGGGCTACCGCACCCTGTTCCTGCTGCCCGAGAAGTACATCGCCTCCAAGAAGGTGATCGCTTTGCCCGTGGAAAACATCGATCTGTACTATGTGGACCCCAGCGACAGCGACTTTGCCAAGCTGGGCCTGAACTACACCGTGAAGGGCGAGACCAACCTGATCGGCGTCCATGTTGACGGCGATTACAGCCGCGCCACGGGCGATATGTACGCCATCATGGGCATGAAGCTGTGGGCTGAGTATCTGGACGGCATTGCCGTGGCTACCGTTTCTGTGGCCAACGCGGGCTAAATAGGAGGGCAGCGTAATGCTTGAACAAGTCTTACGGCACTTGAACAACTGGTTCCTTGTGGAGATTCACGAGGGCACGTTCGCCGTGGAGAACGGCAGCATTGCGCTGCCCTTTCTCCTGACCAATCAATATTTCCGCATCTGCGGCTCTGTGTTTAATGACGGTCTGCATCAATATCCGGCGGCTGACCTTACGGATGAAACCTTTACCGGAACGGTGTGGGTGTTGGCTGTTCCGAAGGCTGTGGTTTTGCTTGCCGAAGATATCGCCGCGTGGGAAGAAAAGAACGGTGAAGCCGTTTTAAGCCCGTACACGAGCGAAAGCTTCGGCGGGTACAGTTACACAAAGGCAAGCGGCGGAAATGCCGACACGAGCGCCGGGACGGGATGGCAGGGCGCTTTTAAAGGCCGGTTAAATGACTGGCGCAAGCTCAAGGGGGTGGAACCGTGAGTCTACTGGACGATTTTGCCCACAAGTGCATTTTGATGGAGAAAAAGCGCACGCCTGACGGAGCGGGCGGCTACATCACCGCGTGGGAAGAGGGAGCGGAGTTCCTCAATTACCAGTCTCTTGACACATCGATGGAGGCGCGAAAAGCGGAAAAGGACGGTGTTACCTCGGTATATTCCGCACTGGTCAATCAGCGCGTTCCCATCGAGTACAACGATTATTTCCGTGACGCGGAAACAGGGCTGACTTACCGCGTGACCTCTAACCCCGAGGAAAAGGCCGCGCCGAGGTCTGCGGGAGCGACCATTAAGGCGCTGAAATTCTTCACAGCGGAACGAAGGGAGTTGCCGAAATGACAAAAGACAAGGCACTCCATGCGTGGTTTTCCCAATTCCTCCCTTCGTATCCGACCTCGAATGTGCCGGAAGACGCGACCTTTCCGTGGCTGACCTATGAGCTTATCACCGGATCATGGGAGAGCGGCGAAATCCCGCTGACGGTCAACCTCTGGTATTACACCGAGAGCGAAGCGATGCCCAACGCAAAGGCACAAGAAATCAGCGACGCAATCGGCATGGGCGGCTGTATGGTCGCCTATGACGGCGGAGCAATGTGGATCAAGCGTGGCTCCCCGTGGTGTCAGAACATCGCGGACGAAAGCGATAAAAACATCAAGCGAAGGTATCTCAACATCACGGTAGAATACCTATCGCAAAACTGATGAAAGGAAGAAAATATGAAATTCACTAAAATTCCCTCCGATGCATTTCAAAAGCTCCAGATCAACGCCGGTATTTTGACCACTGACTTTACTCCCGCCACCGGTACCATCGGTGAAGCCGGTCAGATCGGCGCAACCACCGGCGGGATCAATTTTACCGCCACTCCGACCTATACGGACTTTGGCGAGGATATCGACAACTGCCCCAAAAACATGAAAGAGCTGAAGCGGCTCGAATCGTGGGAAGTGAAAATGGCCGGCACGTTTGTCAATGCGTCCACTGCGATCGCAAAGAGCCTTTGCGGTGCTGCCGATGTGGGTACCAGCGATGGGAAGGTCACGCCTCGGAACGATCTGTCGGACGCTGACTTTGCCGACATCTGGCTGGTGGGCGACTACTCCGACAAGAACGGCGATAAAAATGGCGGCTTCATCGCCATCCACCTGATGAACGCACTGTCTACCGGCGGCTTCCAGCTGAAGACCAGCGACAAGGCGAAGGGGCAGTTCGCGTTTGAGTATACGGCCCACTACTCCATGAGCGCGCAGGACACTGTGCCATTTGAAATTTACATCAAGGCCGGTACGGCGGAGGCGTAACACCATGAAACTGTCAAAAATTAAGGGGGAGCGAGTGTTTGATGTTATCGCAGACATTATCGATCCTATTGCCAACATAGCCGAGGACAAAGTAGCCGCAGCGTTGTTTCAGCGTCAGAAGCTCCCGGATGGCGTAAATGCAAAGGACTTTGTATTGGCAAGGGTTAAGAAATCTGCTCCGCTGCTTTTGCGTGGGCACAAGAAAGATCTGATCGCAATTTTGGCGGCTGTGGAAGGCGTGCCTGCAAAAAAATATGCCGCCGGGCTGACGCTTGCCAAGTTGTTGGTTGATGTTACTGAGCTTATGACGGACGAGGCCTTTACAGACCTTTTTACATCTGCGCAGACCGAGACGGCAGAAACGCCGTCCGGCTCTGTGCAGGAGAATATCGGGGAAGCCAAAGAGTAAAGCCATTTCTGTCATACTGTGTAGCGCGGTATAAGCAGGATGCAGAAGAAAAAGCATATCGAATTTATGCTGCTGACCTGCTTAAAGTAATATGCGAGCGATGCGCGGGCGTGTCAATCGATAAGCGATATATTGAAATTATAGATGTGAGCAAAAAAGACAATCGCGCCTGTGAAGAAATCACCAGAGATATTGTCAATCGGTGCGGGTTACAAGTTAAAAAAGCCGCCCCGTGAAGGGGCGGCGGGCGAATATGCATTACTTGAGGACATAATCAGAAATCATTCTTCCGATTTTCCCGATGTCTGTACCTCCCTTAAACTCGAACTTTGCGACATAACCATTGGAGAATGTCAGGACAAGTTCGCTATCCGGGATGATTTCGGCAAAGCCTGGGGTTTGCACGGAGAAAAACTGCACTTTCGAATAGGGCATAGAGCCGAAGGACTTGCGCTTTCCTGTAATCCCCTGTACATCAACCGATATGACTCGTTTGTTAGTAAAAATCAGCTGGTCGCGTACGGTCTTAAATGCGGCAGCGATTTCTTCCCCGTCAATCAACAAGCCATTCACTTCACCACGCACATCGGAAACAGGAATCGGCTTTAAGTCCCACGCAGAATCTTTGTTAAAACTTATCATAAATAATCCCTCCTTGCCGATATCATACCATACTATCAATGGAATGTCACGAATAATTTTCAGAATTTACAAAGAGAGCGAGGTGAACGCATGAATCTTCTTGATCTGTTTGTGAAAATATCTGTGCAAGACGAGGCAAGCGAAAATGTAGAGACATTATCAGGAAAATTCAAAAATGGGCTTGCCGCTGCGGCTAAAGTCGGCGCCGCAGCTGTAAGTGCGGCTGCTACCGGCATTGCCGTGCTTACAAAAAAAGCGCTTAACAACTATGCTGAGTATGAACAACTGGTCGGTGGCGTTGATACGCTATTCAAGGATAGCTCTGCAAAAGTTCAAGAATATGCAGCAAATGCATATAAGACTGCAGGACTATCCGCTAACGAATATATGGACACAGTTACAAGTTTTTCTGCGTCCTTGCTGCAATCGCTTGGCGGTGATACAGAAGCGGCGGCAGACATGGCTAATGTTGCAATCACGGATATGTCTGACAATGCAAATAAAATGGGCACGGATATGGCATCTATCCAGAACGCCTATCAGGGGTTTGCCAAGCAGAACTATACCATGCTTGATAACCTGAAGCTTGGCTATGGTGGAACAAAAGAAGAAATGCAGCGCCTTATTGACGATGCAAACGCTCTAAACGCTGCCCAAGGTAAATACACAAATTACAGCATTGAAAGCTATGCGGATATTGTCAGCGCAATCCATGATGTTCAAGTTGAAATGGGCATATACGGAACAACGGCAGATGAAGCAAGCACCACCATCCAAGGCTCTGTTTCATCCATGAAGGCCGCCTGGAGCAACCTGCTTACCGGCATTGCTGACGATAACGCCGATTTCAAAACACTTATAGAGCAGTTCGTTGATAGTCTTGTTACCGTTGGCGAAAATATCATTCCGCGCATAAATATCATCATCCAAGGGCTTACGCAACTCATAACAGAAGCGTCCCAAACAATCATTCCGATGGCAGTCCAGATTTTGCTTGAAAACCTGCCAAGCATTGTTGCTGCTGGCATGGATTTAATCATTGCGCTTGTAAGCGGCATCCTTGACAACATCGATATGCTGATTGACTGTGTGCTGGAAATGGTTGATGTCATAGTCGATAAGCTGATTGACAACCTGCCGAAACTGATCGATGGTGGAATCAGGCTGATTGCTGCACTTGCTAATGGACTGATTCGTGCCATACCGAATTTGGTATCAAAAATTCCACAAATCATTTCGTCTATCGTGAAGGGGATTATCAGCGGCATCCCTGCAATTTTCGATGTCGGCAAGAACATAGTCGAAGGACTTTGGAACGGCATCAAAAGCATGGGTTCGTGGGTTTCTGGAAAAGTAAAAGACTTTTTCGGTGGAATTGTAGGTGGAGTTAAGGATTTCTTGGGCATCCACTCCCCGTCTAAAGTGTTCGCCGGTATTGGCGGCTTTATGGCTGAAGGCTTAGGCGAAGGGTTTAGCGATGAATTTTCATCGGTGAAAAAGGACATCGAAGGCAACATGAGCTTTGACGCTGGCACCATTACGGCAGATGCAAACATCAGCAGAAACTATACAAGTGGCTCTTACGGAGCAGAAAGCACAAGCGGTGGCAGCGATTCTGGCAGAATTGTAATGCTGCTGGAACAGTATTTGCCTATGTTGGCAAATATGAAAGTCATCATGGACAGTGGCCAGGTTGTCGGTTTGCTTGCCCCATGCATGGATGAAGAACTGGCCAAAATCAACGCGAGGAGGGCAAGGGCCGTATGATTGGAAAAGTATTTTTTGACGGGAAAGATACCTACGCAGAATATGGCCTGCTGCTTGCAAGTAAGTCCATTTCCCTTCCGGAAGTCCGCACGAACATGATCGATGTTCCGGGCCGGGACGGTCTGCTGGATGCGTCTGAAGTGCTGACCGGAGAAGTCACCTATAAGAACCGTACTATTACACTGAAGCTCACCGGCGTGGACACGGTGAGCGGCAAGACATGGCCTGCTACGATTTCCGATTTCTGCAACAAAGTCCACGGCAAGCGCGTTAAAATAACATTCCCCGAGGACACCGCCCATTTTTACAGTGGGCGGTGCTCCGTTGGGCAGGTGGAGATTGTCAAAATGATGCAGACTATCCCGGTCACGGTTGACTGCGACCCGTGGAAATACAAGAACGCAAAAACCACGGTTTCCCGCTCTGACCTTAGCACGGCCTACAAACAGTTATCCTTACCCAACGAGCGCCGGCCTGTCATCCCTACTATTACGGTGGCCCAGGACACCACCTTACTTTGGGGCAGCAGCACAATCAACATCAGCGCGGGAGATCATATTCTGCCCGCTATCCGTCTTGCGGCTGGAAGCAACACTTTGAAAGCAAAAGTCGCAAGCGGCACAGGTAGCATCACTGTGACATACCAGGAGGCGAGCCTGTAATGTATCAACTCAAATACAAAAACTATATCCTGTATGACCCACGCCTTGCGGATGAAAAACTAATCGTCCGTGACCCCTCTGTGAAGCTGGCGGTCAGCAAGGCCGGGGAAATGGCCTTTACGGTGGACGCAGAACATCCCTATTTAAGCAATCTTCGCCGCATGAGCGGCTTTGTGGAGCTTCTGGATGGCACTTTCCCTATATATAGGGGAAGAATAACCAGCGATATAAAAGACTTCTACGGGGCGCACAAAATCGAAACAGAGGGCATTATGGCGGCGCTGAATGACAGCATCATACCGCCGTTCAACTTCCCAGAGGGCTTTACGGAGGACGCTTCCTATAATGCCGCCGCCGCAAGCGGGAATGTGGTGGAATTTTTTTTCCGCTGGATTCTGTCACAGCACAATGCGCAGGTGTCTGCTGAGCAGCAAATCCTCCCCGGTGTCTGCACTGTGGCGGACCCAAACAACTACATCACCCGCGGCAGTACCGACTACCTGACTACGATGGAGGCCATCCGGGGCAAGCTGTCCGAGTCCTCCCTGGGCGGGAATCTGCTGATCCGATACGAGAATGACGGCAATTATTTGGACTATTATGCGGAACTGCCGCTGACAAATACGCAGACGGTGGAATTTGCCGAAAACCTGCTTGACCTATCCAGTGAGGTTGACGGCACGTCTATCTACACTGCTATCCTGCCGGAAGGCAAGGATGGCCTGACTATCGGAAATCTGCCGGACGGTGACTTGACGGATGACCTTGTGAAGTCCGGGAAAATCATCTACAGCAAGTCCGGCGTGGCCACATATGGCCGCATTACCCGGCATATCAAGTGGGACGATGTGACCGCGGCCGCCAACTTGCAGACCAAAGCCAAGGCGGCCCTGGCCGATAACGGCCTGTCCATGCCGGAGACCATCACCTGCAAGGCGGTGGATTTGGGTTGGCAAGAGGGCATCCAGCATTTCCGGGTGGGCAGGATGACGGCACTTTTGAGCACACCACACGGCTACAGCGCATCCTACCCGCTGATGGAGTTGGCCCCGGACATCCTTGACCCAGGCAACACACAAATCACGTTGGGCGGGACCAGCCGCACATATACCGGATCGCAAATTGATGCTGATCGAAAAACAAACGAGCGCATTGAAAACACGCGCGCGGAGTTAATCGAGCGGGTGGAAGATTCTACAGGCCAGATAACCCAAACCACTACCCAGCAGATCACCGATTTACAACAGAATGTCAATTCCATTATCTTGTCGGCGCTGGAAAACTATGTGGAAACCAGGGATTTCGGCAGCTACAAGGAGGAGGTCAGCACAAGGCTCTCCGTGCTGACCGACCAGCTTGGCATTGACATCACCAAAGTCACCGAGCGCATTGATAACGTAGACGGCGATTTGCAAGCCAAGTATGAATCCATCACCAAAGCCTTCCACTTTACGGACGATGGCTTGATTATCGGAGAGAGTTGTAACGAAATCCTTTTGCGGCTGGATAATGATGTATTACAGTTTGTCCGCAATAATACCCCAGAATTGCAGATCACGGCAGATGGCGTGGAGACAATGCGAATCAAGACCACTGTGTTGATTATCGGCAACGTTGTTATACAGGCGGACGATAACGGTGATGTGATTGTCAGCTAAGGAGGGAACGCCCCATGAGTGTATATCAAAATCTATCCTTGGAGCAAGTTGGCCAATCCATAGCCAACAATACCTCCAAAGTCCGCATCAAGTGGACATCACAGCAGACCGGCACCAGCTATAATGATGCCCCCGGTGATAAGGCGTATTACTACATCACCATTAATGGCGGCACAGAGACCGAGCACACAGTAGCGTTTACGCTGCCGCAAAATACCACCAAGACCATCTTGGACACCACCCTCACCGTCAGCCACAAGGCTGATGGCACTGGGAGCATTAAGGTGCGGACGTGGATGGACACGGAGATCAGCGCGGGCGTAATCGAGCAGACAAAGACGCTGACGCTGGACACCATCCCACGCGCATCTGCTGTATCAGCGCCCAGCACGGGCACACTCGGCACGGCCCTTAAAATCACAATTGGCCGCAAGAGCGCGAACTTTACTGACAAACTCTATTACAAGATCGGCAGCAATAGCGCTGTGCAGATCGCGGAATATGATGGCACAGCGGGAACTTATTCCTGGACACCTCCCGTTAGCCTTGCCACCAACGCGCCCAACAGCACACAGTTGGTCGCAACGATCATTACCAACACTTATAACGGCAGCACTTATGTGGGGCGGTCGGAGTGTGCGGTGACGCTGGCGATCCCGGCAAGCGTGGCACCAACGCTGTCAGTGTCCGTAACTGACCCAACGGGCAACAAAACAAAATATACCGGGTATTTCCTGCAGCGGCTCAGTAAAATCAAAGTTGAAATCACTGGCACGGGCGCGCAGGGCAGCACCATCAAATCTTACAGCATTAAGGTGGGCTGGTCGGCGGGCTCCGGCACACTGTATACCGCATCTGCGGCGAGCGGGACAACGGGGCTTTTGCCTTACTACGGCACGGTGTATATCACATGCGCTGTAACGGATAGCCGTGGGCGCACGGCTACAAAATCGCTAAGCTATACGATATCCAAATACAGCGTCCCCACTATCTCGTCCATCTCCGCCACCCGTTGCACGCAAAACGGCGCAGCGAACCGCACGGGAGAGTACGGTAAAGTTACCTTTACCGCCGCTATCACTGCGCTGTACAACAAAAATACAGCGGCTTACAAGGTGCAGTACCGAGAATACGGGGGTACGGGGTTGTGGACGGAAGTAACGCCGACGATACCGGAGGCCGATAAGTATGCCCCCAAAAACATCTCCACCATTTTCCCCGCAGACAGCAATAAGCGATACACGGTGCGCGTGGTGGCAATTGATGCTTTTAGCACCAGCAATTCCAGCATGCGGGACATTTCGGCGTCCTTTGTGCTGCAGCACTTAGCAAAATCAAAATCATCCGTTGGCATTGGACGCCTGTGCGATGACGATAAAACTAAGGCATTACAGGTGGGGCTGGATGCCTATTTTGACAAATCCATATACGCAGATCGATTTGTCTATATGGGTGGATACAAAAAGTCGGACACGGAAAAGGACATCTATTTTCAGACCACGGACGGAGCCGCAAATCCGCACAATGTGGGCGTATACGGCGGCAACGGGGAATCCACAGCAGCTTGGGGCGTCTACGACGCCCAAAACAGCCGCAGCGTGATTCGCTACGACGATGTGGCAGGAACGCTGACGCTGCTGGGCCTGGGGCCTACCAATCTGACGATTGGCGCATCCGGATCAAACTTGAAAGGCTTTAGCGGTATGGCAAAATACTCCGCTATGATGGGCCTCGGCATCTTGAGGGTGTCTGGAGAGACCAATGTTGCGCTAACGGCTGATACAACATACGACATTGCCGACATAAGCGACCATTTCCCAACGTCCACCTATGCTCTGAGTGTATACTGTCAAAAGTCATTAGATGCGAGGCTGACCACCTCCGGCACCATACAGATACGCCCCAAAGAGGCTATAGCCGCCGGGTACTATATTTACATCGCCGGAATATGGATTGCAAGCTGAGGAGGTGCGCCGTATGGATCCTTTGTGGCTGTTATTGATTATCCCCGCATCATCGTGCTTGGGGTTTATGTTTGCCGCTCTGCTGGCGGCAGGAAAGGAATGAACATGACGGAAACTATCATTGTGGCCTTGATTACCGGCGGCTTGTCGCTGCTGGGGGTAATCATCACCAGCAGCAAAACCACCCGAGATGTGCAGGCCAAGCTGGATACGCATCAAGCCGTCACCGACACTAAGCTGGAGGAGCTGACCCGGGAAGTTCGGGAGCATAACAATTTTGCGAGGCGCGTCCCGGTGCTGGAGGAGCAGATCAAGGTCGCCAACCACCGCATCGCCGATTTAGAAAACAAGAATTAATATTTGTGGTGCCCGAATCGGGCACAGAAAGGAGCAAACCATGAAAATCCCTGACAAGCTGTATGACATTCTCAAGTGGCTGGTCATCATCGTCCTGCCGGCCATTGCCACGCTGTACGCGGCCTTGTCCGCCGTGTGGGCCTGGCCCTACTCGGAGGAGATCGTCACCACCATCACCGCCGTGGACACGTTCCTGGGCGCTGTGCTGTGCATCTCCACGGCCACCTACAACAAAGGGGGCAGCGGCAATGAGTAATTCCAGCTTGGTATCTTACACCAAACTCTCCCCTAACTGCGACCATCCACGGAACCACGCCATTGACAAGATCACCATCCATCACATGGCCGGTGATCTGTCTGTGGAGACCTGCGGCAATCTCTTTGCCAAACCCAGCTACGAGGCCAGCTCCAACTATGGTATCGGCTCCGATGGCCGGGTGGGCCTCTATGTGGACGAGGGCGACCGCGCATGGGCCTCTGCGTCTCCCAGCAACGACAACCGAGCCGTCAACATCGAGGTTGCCAACTGCGCCACCGGCGGCGACTGGCCCGTGTCCAATGCAGCTTATAGCAAGCTGATTGACCTGTGCGTGGACATCTGCCAGCGCAACGGCATCAAGGCCCTTAACTACACCGGGGGTGCAGACGGCAACCTGACCGAGCACCGTATGTTTACGGCTACGGCTTGTCCCGGGCCCTACCTGCACAAGCGCATGGGCCGCATTGCCGCAGAGGTCAATAGCCGTCTATCTGCCCAGCCTGCTAAGTCCGTGGACGAGGTTGCCCGGGAGGTGATCCGTGGCGAGTGGGGCAATGGCTCCGACCGCCGCCAGCGCCTGGAGGCAGAGGGGTACGACTATGATGCCGTGCAGGATCGCGTGAATGAGCTGCTGAACAGCAAGGAAGAGCCTGAGCAGCCGGGCAAGCCCGCCACGCTGGACGTGAATGTCGGCGAGATTGTGGATTTCAAGGGAGGCAAGCACTATACGAGCGCAAATGCCACATCCGGCACTGAAGTCAAGGCATCCAAGGCAAAAGTGACGGCAAAAAGCAGCGGCAAGCATCCGATCCACCTCCGAGCTGTTAATGACAAAGGCGCGTACATTAGCGGCGTGTATGGCTGGGTTGATCTCAGCACCATCAGCACTGGTAGTGTTGTGAAAAAGTCAGTTAACGAGATTGCCCTGGAAGTTATTGCCGGCAAATGGGGCAACGGTGCTGAGCGTCGCTGCAAGCTCGAATCCGCTGGATACGACTACGCTGCTGTCCAGAAGAGAGTGAACGAGCTGCCCATCTGAGCGGCTGAAGGATGCATTCAATTCCTAAAAGTAGCCGTGCCCTTTTTGGGTGCGGCTATTTTTCGTTTTTGCACAAAAAAATAATAAAAATTTGTGCACTTCTCTCCTTGCATTATGCGTACAAATGGTGTACACTGTAACCACAGTAAAGATAACGGACAGGCCAATTTTGAAAGGAGAAAATCAAATGTTTATTAAAACCGAAACTCGTTTGTTGGAGATTACACTTCGTCTTTGGCGCGGCGGCTGGAATGCCGGCTATGAACCCGATTGCTTTGACGATATAGGCGGTTACGATGCGCGCGATGGCCATGATGTCATTGATCTTGACGATTGTGGTTGCGACAAAGCCTATACCTATACAGATAAGGATGCCGATGAACTGATCTCTTGGTGGGAGCACGAATGCGAAAACGCTAACAGTGGCGAAGACGGTGATGGATTGCAGGGGCTTACCGAGGACGAGATTAATAATGGGGACTCCTGGGATTTTGACGTTGAGGATGTCACAGGAGAGTATGGAGGTGAGCACTAAAATGATGGATTACTTACTGGAAAAAGAGCAATCCGAAAAACAAGAGGCGCAGGACTTGGCGGCCAAGATAAACGCCATTCCGGGGCTATTGGAAATCAGAAACGCGCAGGCCGATTTACGAGCGTGGCATCGGGAACTAAATGCGTCCTTTGAGGGTGATGCAGCGTGTGGCGGTATGGGTGTCCGCCCTAAGCCGACCCACGATCTTGATGCGCTGCGCAAGCAATATCCCAAAGCTGTTGCATATCTCAAGGCGGATGAGTGGAGCAAGGCCGAAAATTACGCCAAACGCACAGCCGGTCAATCCGCTGCGCATAAAATTTTGGCGGGTGAGGATTATAATGTAGCCATATCCGAGATGGAGGAAAAATGGAGCGCATATGTGGGATTAAATTTTGGAGGTAGCAAGTGGCAAAAACAGACCGTCTCGTAATCCGGATCACGCCGGAGCTTAAATCCCAACTGCAGGCCGCCGCCGAAGCGGATGGGCGCAGCGTCTCGAACTACATCGAGAAACTAATTAAAGAGGCAATAAAAACAGAAAATTAATCATTGCAGAATCCAGGCAGAATCCGGGCAGTTTATCTGCCCGGATTTTTTTTATTATAGAGGCAAGGAGGCTGGAATATGTACGAGCGATTAATCAAATGCGGGTTTACCGCGCAAATGGCGCAGGATATTTGCATTCTGTACGCAGACGATCCCCGGGGGCTTTTAGCGTATGTGGAAATCGCTGAAAGCCTATATAGGGATTGCGATCATGTATAAATATTTTAATCCAAATCCCTGCGGGAAAAACGTGTCAGATTGCACTGTCCGTGCGATCTGTAAGGCCACGGGAAAGGATTGGGGCGAGGTTTACCTCCGGCTGTGCATGCAAGGCTACTTGGACGGAGATTTGCCAAACGCTAACGCCTGTTGGGGGGCCTACTTGCGCAGTATCGGATACCGGAGGCATATTATCCCGGACACATGCCCCGATTGCTACACGGTGGCGCGGTTTGCGGAGGAGCACCCAAAAGGGACTTATATCCTTGCTTTATCCGGGCATGTGGTCTGCGTACAGGATGGCGTAATTTTTGATTCCTGGGATTCGGGCGGCGAAGTGCCCTTATATTACTGGACAACGGAAAGGATGGAATAATTATGGCTTTTACCCCTTACGGCTACCAAAACACTTATTACCCGCAGCCAATGCCGGACAACCTCATGCAGATGCGGCAGCAGCAAATGCCTATGATGCAGACGCCACAGGCCCCGCAAAATCCAATCGCACAGGGCGGGGTGCAATGGGTAAGCGGCGAGCAGGAGGCCCGGAATTGGATGATAGCGCCTAACGCGGCAGTTGCGTTATGGGACAGTACCGCGCCTACCGTCTATCTCAAGCAGGCAGATGCAAGTGGCAGGCCGACGCTCAAGATTTACGACCTTGTAGAGCGCGCAGAAACGCCCCGTACAGCGCCGCAGGAAAAGGGCGTGGAATTTGTCACTCGCAAGGAGTTTGACGCACTGGCGGCGCTTGTGGGCGAAATAAAGGGCAAAAAGAAACGCAAGGTCGAGGAGGACGAAGACGATGAATAATCCCTTTTTCGGTGCGCTCGGCGGAGGGAACGGCTTCATGCAAATGATGCAGCAGTTCCAGCAATTCAAGGCAAATTTTCATGGCGACCCCAAAGCGGAGGTCGAAAAGCTCTTGCAAAGCGGCAAACTCTCGCAGGCGCAGTTAAACCAGCTACAGCAGATGGCAAAGCAATTCCAAAGTCTGATGCAATAATTAAATATTTATAGCGTTTTCTTTAATTCTTTATCGTGGCCACGATTTAGATAAAACTGACTTTAATTAAAAGGAGTGATACTATGTCTCTTTCCGATGGCGGCGCCCCCATGCTGACCATGCCGGTGCAGCCTACCAATAGCGGTGGCTTTGGGTTTGGCGGTGACGGCGCGTGGTGGCTTATCGTTCTGTTCCTGTTCGCATTCTGCGGCTGGGGCGGCAACGGCTGGGGCAACAACGCTGGCAATTCCGGCGGCGTGGTCGACGGCTACGTGCTGACCTCTGACTTTGCCAATGTCGAGCGCAAGATCGACAGTGTAAATCAGGGGCTTTGCGACGGATTTTACCAGCAGGCGCAGCTTGTCAACGGCACCAACATGGCGATGGCCAACGGCTTTGCGCAGGCTGAGCTCTCCCGCAGTAACCAGCAGGCGGCTCTCATGCAGCAGTTGACTGCAATGCAAATGCAGGCCGCTGAGTGCTGCTGCAACACCCAGCGCAGCATCGAGGGCGTGCGGTATGACATGGCTGCTCAGGCTTGCGATACCCGGAACACGGTGCAGAACGCGACCCGCGACATCATCGACAACGCCAACAGCAACAGCCGCGCAATCCTCGACTTCCTCACGCAGAGCAAGCTCTCTGACCTCCAGGCCGAGAACCAGGGTTTGAAGCTGGCGGCAAGCCAGGCGGCTCAGAATAGCTATCTGGTTTCGCAGCTGCGCCCCTCTCCCATTCCGGCCTACACGGTGCAGAATCCTTATTGCTGCAACCAGTTTGCCGGTTGCGGCTGCTGACAACTGCATAGCGTAGCTTTTCCCTATGTTGGGAAATGGTCGGCCCCATGCCGATACTATAAACAAAGGCGGCGGGGCAATAGCCCTGCCGCTGTATTTTATGAAAGGACTGAAATTATGGCTGAATATGTAAATCCCGGAATCGTGACCGTCCTTGCTGGCCAGAATATTCCGATGGTATCCACTGCGGCTTGCGGCAAGCCCTGCATCGTCCACCGCGAGGGCAGTGGACTTGTCACCCTGCGCGGATTGACGCAGCAGTGTAAGGCGCGCTTTAAGGTGAGCTTTGGCGCGAACATCGCCGTCCCCACGGGCGGCACGGTAGGCGCGATCACCACGGCGCTTGCCGTCAACGGCGAAGCACTCAACGGAGCAACGGCGACCGTCACCCCGGCTGCGGTGGAAAACTATTTTAACGTCTACGTCAGCGCCATCGTGGAAGTGCCGCGTGGTTGCTGCGTGACTGTGGCAGCGAAGAACACCAGCGCGGAGGCGGTCAGCTTTGCCAATAGCAACCTGACCATCGACCGTGTGAGCTGAGAAAGGAGAACACAATGGGTATGAAATCTATGTATGAACTGCGGGATATGCTCTGCAAGGAGCTGGACGAACTGGCCCGAAAAGGCGAATTGGGTGCGGGCGACCTGGAAATTGCCCACAAACTGACAGCAACCATCAAGAACATAGATAAAATTGACATGATGGAATCAGACGGCTATTCTGGCGGCGGTGATTGGGAAGCGGATATGCGCGGCGCCTATGGCCGGGGCAGTTCCTACGCGCGGCGCGGCTCGCACTATGTGCGCGGACATTACAGCCGCGCGGATGGCGCGGAGCATCTGCGCACCCAGCTAAACGACATGATGCGGGAAACGGATGACGAGCGCGTCAGGGAGGCCCTGCGCCGCGCTGTCAGCCTTATGGAGAATTAAAGGGGGATTCCCCATGATCGATGAAACCGAGCTGAAACTATGGATCGCACGGCTGGAAACAGAAGAATCAAGCTGGCCCAATTATGAGAAACTGGCGGCGCTCTACATTATCCGTAACGAGCACGGCGGGGAGCAACTGCAGGCGAAAGCTCCCCCAATGCTGTATTCTGCAGAGCCCGCGCCGGCCAAGACAATAAACCCCTCCGGCAGTGAATTTTTGAAAGCGGTCGGGAATGTGGCACAGGATAGGGCGTGGGAAGTCATGGACGAGCTTATGGACACCCTAAAAATCGTCAATGAGAAAGCCTATAACAGCGTCCTAAAAAAACTAACCTAAATCGCTACTACTAACACATTACTAACAAAGTTAATCTTGGCAAAAATAAAAAGTCCGGGAACCCTTGAGATTCCTGGACTTTTTTGGTGGAGACTGCTGGACTCGAACCAGTGACCTCCTGCGTGTGAATTATAATCGTTTTGAATATATAGGCACAAAAGTTAATAAGAATAACAATATTTGTTGCGATTTTGCAACTTTTCACCGAGTAATTCTGCACAGGCTTGCCTTGGCTCCCGTCGGTAACTAACAAACTACTAACAAATTTTCGCCTTTTTAACGGCCTGCACCAATTCCTCCGCTGACGTATGGACGTATATATTTGCGGTAGTGGAGTAGTTGGCGTGGCCGATGATCCTCTGCAGCATCTCTGGAGCAATCCCCGCTTTTCTCGCCCAGCTCGCATAGGTGTGCCGGGTGGAGTGCGGCGTTTTGCGCTGGATTTTTAATTTCTCCAAAAGCGGGTAATAATCCCGGCGGCGGAAGTTTGCTGGGATTTTTTCCCCAGCATAGCCGGATATGAGCAGCGGGCCGGTGGCCTTATTTGCAAAATAGGCAAAGTATGGGAGCCCTTCAGGGCGGATGGGGATGATCCTGTTCCGCCCGGCTTTCGTCTTTTCGCCGCCGATCACATAATCTTTGTGATAGTCTTTAGTCGGGAGGGAAAACAATTCCCCTATGCGCATGCCTGTGTAAATCAGCATGAGGATAATTTTTGCGGTGTCGCTGCCGTCCGCCTCCAGCTTGCTTATTTCTACATCGGTAAATGTTTCTTTTTCTTTCTTTATGTTTTCCGGTAGCTGGGCGAATTTTGCAAAATTTGTTGTGATGATCTCCTCACGCATGGCCCATGTGGACATCTGCGTTATGAGTTGCTTATACTTGGACACAGTGCTGTGGGATTTATGCATGTGGGCATCCAGCACGCCCTGGAAATCCGCCGTTTTTAAGTCTCGGAACTTCCGCTCATGCAGCGGCGCAAAAATTTTAAATGCGCCATCATAGCCCTCTATACCGTTTGGCCCTATTTTTTTGTAATGCTCCTCTTTCCAAGCGTCGAACACCTGGGCAAAGGTCATGTTGTACCGCTCCGTTAAATCCTTGCCTGCAAGACGTTCCAGCGCCGCTATAGCATCTTTTTTGGTGGGGTAATATCCTATAATAATTTTTTGCTTTGCGGCCACCCAAGGCCTGCGGCGGCGGCCGGCGAGCTTATACACTGTCCCGGTTCCGTTGGCCCTCCTCATTGCTTTTCCCATTTTTATCCTCCTGCCCTATATTTTTATCGGTTTGATGGTGCCTGTAATATCGCAGTGCATTTATCAGCGCAGCAATGATTACACCGACGCCTACTGCAAGCAGCGCAAATAGCATCCAGCCGAGTGATGTAATCTGCCCGTTGCGGATAAGCCCCGTGTGGGGGACGCTTGAGTCAAACGCCAAATATCCAAATATTATGGATACGGAAATCGACAGCGAAAACGCCAGGATATACACCCAAATTTGCAATACGCGCTCCTTTTTTTCATGCTTTGCCACTGATCCGGTCAGTTGCTCCATGCCGCCCTCCAAGTGCGCAATGCGTAGGGCTGCGCTATGCTTTGCATCTGCATCGGCCATTGCTCTATGTGCCTCTGCCAGCTGCTCCTCCGTGGTTGGTCTCTTTACGATACCAAAATACTCATCTATAGACACACCGAGGGCGGCGCATATAAGCCCCATTTTGTATAGGCTTGGATCCTTTGACGATGCAGAAAAGTAATTGCTGATCGTGGACGATGACAGATCTGTTAAATCGGCTAAGTCTTGCGTGGTAAGATGCTGGTACTCCTTTGCCTCTCTGCAAATATCCTGTAAAGTTTTTTCCATTTCTTCCCCTCCTGCCTTATTTCGGGCAAACCTCTCTGCTTGTTTTTATCGGCTAATCGGATATTATCCGGTTTTTGGATTGACTTGCCAAACAACAAACTGATACCGTGGGTATGCGGCCAGGAGCCGGTGACGGCGATAGGCGGCAAAAAATCCCCACCGTCCGGTGCGGGGGCGGTGGGGATAAATCACATAATATCATCACAGCAAACACTTCCCCTAAAATTTTTCGCCTTGTTGCCCTAAACTGTGCAACAAATGCCATATTTTGACTATAGGTAGATAAACCGAAAGGAGAAATAATGTGGATTGGAAGCAGAAAAGTATAAAGATGGAATTTTTAAGCTGTGAAACGGGAAATAAATGTGATATAATAAAGAATCCAGAGCATATTGCGTTACTTTCTGAGGCGATTTCTTTAGCGAGTAAAATGACCCGCAATCAGTTTGATAAAATTATGGAGGCGATAAAATGAAAATTTGGGCTATCAGTAAAGAAAACGGGTACGAGCGCGAAATCGGCCTTGAGCTGGACGGCGTTGACCGCGAAACAGCCATCAATGAGCTTTACAAAATTGCCAGGAATCTTTTTGCCGGTGAACTTGATATGTTTTGGAAAGAGGGAGAGCAGGGCAAGGCGACCTTTTAAAGCTACGCTTTACGCTTGCACTCAATTACGGCTTGCAGCTGGTCGGATACTGCTGCACGATTTGGGCATTCCCTCACGATTAAACGGCTGAGTTCGTCAACCTTTTCCGCCGTTTCTCCCGTGGCTTTTGCGCGATAAATGCCGACGGCGTTGGTAGCGGACTGAAAGTTTGCGGGAGCCGGATTCTTTGCATATAAGGAAACGGCGGCAACCATCGCATCAAAATCGGAATCGCAAGCGGCCTCTTTCTCGTGCGCCCATATTGCCTGCAGCTTTTCGATTTCTGCTTTTGCTGTCCGCTTAGAAATGTAGACAGACACTCCGGCGGATGCCAAAACGGAAAAGGCGGAAACGCCGATTTCACCCCACGAAATACTCATAATTAATTCTCCAAAGCCCCGCGGGCGGCTTTGATAAAAATCCGCAGGGTTTCCTTATCCATTTTTTTCAAAAGTTCGACAGCTTCTTTCAAATCTTCATCTTCCATTACGCCCTCGATCTCCGGATCGGGGGCTTTTTTTGCGCCCTCCGGCGGCAGGACGGGCAGTTCATCCCCGTCCAGCTCCGCGAGAGTGATGCCGAAGTGCTCGGCAATCTTCTGGCGTGTCCCGTAATGGGGGATTGAAGCGCCGGTTTTCCAATTAACAGGGCTTTGAATATTGACGCCAAGAATTTTTGCAAATCTGTACGCAGAATAATTGCGCTGCTCCATGCAGTAATTAAAGTTTTCGGTAAATCCCATAAAATCAACGGTCGAATTTTGGTTAAATTGATGGTCGAATTACAGTTGATTTTTGGTTGAAGTTCGACTATAATTAGACCGTGGACAGGCAACAAAAACCTGCACCACCCCGATAAATAGGGCTGGCGTGATAGGAAAGTTTGTAGCAAAACCAAACTATCACAAATGCTCTAATTTGTCAAGAAAATAATCTAACTTTGGAGGTGATATTTTGGGATTTGGTGAAAACCTCGCACGGTTGCAGGAGGAACACGGCGAGACGAGTTACCGACTGGCAAAGGCTATCGGCGTACATCAGACGTCCATTACGAACTGGAAGAACGGCATCAAGCCGCACCCGAAGCACGCTAAGCTGGTAGCGAAGCACTACGGCGTGAAGGTGGAGGAACTGATGGGGACAGACAAGGAGGAGGCAAGCGAATGATCGAAACTATGACTCTGCACCAGGCATCGAAGTATCTTAGAGATAAAGGCTTGAGCCTTTGTTCTGACACTCTGGCCGACGGCCTGGAGCAGGGCGTGTACCCCTTCGGCGTGTGCATCCGCACCGACCGCAGCCGGGTATTTCAGATTTTTAAAAAGAAGCTGGATGCGTGGATTGCGGAGCGGGAGGAGTAAACATGGACGGTTACACATTGACGCTGGTCATCATCGGCGCGGCTACGGTGGCGTGGATGTTCGTGAAGCTGTTGGACAAGCTGGATAGACCAGGCAAGTAAATAACAGGAGGAAAAGGCGATGAAGGCATACAAGGGGTTTGATAAATACCTGAAATGCAGAGAATTCCAGTACGAGGTAGGTAAGGAGTACGAGGAGGGAAGCGCAAAACTGTGTAAAAAAGGTTTCCACGCCTGTGAAAACCCGCTGGACACATTCCGCTACTATGGGCCGACAGATAGCCGGTACTGCGAGGTTGATGTGGACGACAACGGCGAACGCAACGGCGATGACAGCAAGGTTTGCGGCAAACATATCAAGATCGGCGCAGAAATCGGTCTGAAAGGCGTTATCAACGCCGGTGTGCGGTTTGTGTTTGACAAGTGCGAGAGCGCAACCGAGGAAAACGCATCGGGCTGGAGGGGCAACGCCGCCGCATCGGGCTGGAGTGGCAACGCC
>OBKS01000453.1_pt1 | contig 40577 bp, 45 predicted proteins | sample 1517381 | NCBI WGS metagenome assembly OBKS01 (sample SAMN04571686, study PRJEB22368) | human gut metagenome | biome: human gut; material: stool | host: Homo sapiens | place: Luxembourg | collected 2012-08-03 | reverse complement strand
TTTAATTTCATGCTGCCCCCCCCCATATTACTATACGTTAACATAATCTTTCCTACCTTTCTAAGTTAATTATACAAAAGTAGAAAAGAATAATCAATACTTTATATTTATTTAGACATCAAGTTTACATTATTTATAAAAAAGACTAAAAATTAGTCTTCTATAGATACACCAGAAACATATAATTTATAACCATTAAAGTCAATATTACTATTTGTACTATCTTCATTATTTAAAGAAGTAATATAACTATCTTTAGTAAGTTTAATTTTTGATGATTTATCTAATGTTATATTAATTTCTTTTGCCTCATTTTCACTGTTAATGCCGCCTTCATAATATGAATCATCACTCATTTCAAAATCTAATGTTGAAATACTATCAACTACAATATTTCCTGTTACACTTTGATTAGTCATTGATAGCTTTACATCACCACCATCTGAGTCACCAGTTTTAGTAACACTAATATTAGATATATTGACATCTATATCACCATTTATTAATAATACATTTTCATCACTATTATTAGATTCATAATTTTCATCTGTTATATTGGTACTTTCATTTATTTCTTTATTAGATGAATAACTAATATTATTTGTACCATTATTCATATTATTATCCATATTGTTTATATTATCATTAGTTATAAAATAATCATTTGTTATTTTAATACTTAATAAAGATAATATAGATGTTAAAACAATAACTGACAAAATACCAATAATTATTTTATCTTTATTAATAAATGGTTCTTTAATTGTTTTAGAATTAAAATTAGACATAATCAAATATATAATTAAGCCCGATATTACTAAACATTCTACTATAAACACAATATAATATGTTGATGTTAAACTACTTTTATTCATTTCATTTGGTTTTATCGTATTATCAGGTCTTTCAGATGGTACCAAGTTTGTATCATCTTTTTCATTATCTGATTTAGCTGATGGCTCTTCCATGTTTTTAAATTCTTCATTATCTGGTTTAGCTGGTGGTTCTTCCATATTCTTAAATTCTTCATTATTTGATGGCATTTGATTATCTTCTTTATTATCCATATTTGGAGGAATATTATTCATTCCATCATTTTTGATATTATTTTTAGCATAATTCATTGTTAGATATACCAAAACTCCACCCAATATAATTATAGTAATCATTATAATATTTTTATGTTTTTCTTCATTTTATCAATTCCTTTCTATATTTTAATGATTTTATTTTTTATACCATCTCCAATCTATATTGAGTATAAATATTATTTATTAAACGAATATTAAAAAAACAATATTTTTTACAAAATACTGTTAATTTTTAAACTATTTTCTTTTATCACTTATAGCGTCATAAATATCTTTTTCAAAAAATCTATAAGTAGTTAAAATAATAATTGCGACAGGTAAAGATATAACAATACCCATAATACCAAATAAAATACCTCCTGCAAATACAGCAATAATAACTATTAATGGATGAATATTATTTGTCTTACCATATACTTTAGGCCCTATTAAATAACTATCTAGCATAGAAAGAAGGAAAAAGGCAATTACTGTTTTAACAAACATAGCTGGGCTTATTACAAAAGCTGTAATAGCTGCAATAACATTGACAGCCATACCGCCAAAATAAGGAATAAAACTTGCTACTGCTGCTAAAAAGCCAAGTAAAAGAGCATTAGGATGACCTATAACTATAAAAGCTATTGTATATTCAAAGAAAGAAATAATAACTATTTTTAAGAAACCACTAACGTAATTATTCATTTGAACATCTAGCTCTTTTAAATAATCAAAATTTCTTAATGATACTTTTTTAGAATAATATTTTATATATGCTCTTATTTTATCCATATCAATAAGGAAATAAATAGCTGCAGAAAAAGCGATAACAGCTGTAGAAATAACTCCTAATGACATATTAATAGCAGATATTGCTCCATCTTTTGCAGATGTACCAACTGATGCGATTATTTCATTAAATGTTTTTGTTAATGTTTCTTGTAGTGGTCCTAAATTCAAGTCATAATTATTTGAAATATTAGTAATAAATGTAATTATACCATTAAATAAGCTTGATAATTGACCAAATACAACTGGTATTACAAGACCGATTGCTAAAGCAAAAATGCCTAAAACTATTGCTACTACTATAGTAATACTAATACCTTTTGGTATTTTTTTACTTTCAAAATATTTAAGTAAAGGATATAGCGCATAAGCAATTGCAAATGCCGCTAAAAATGGGAAAACAATTTTAATAACTAAACTTACTATAGAAAGCCATAGTGACTTTGTTTGGTAAATTAAGTATCCCATAAAAATAATAAGGGCTAAATTAACTAATTTATAATCTATTTTGTTTTTTAACATATTATCTACTCTCCATGATTATTGTAACTGGACCATCATTAGTAATTGCTACTTTCATATCACTACCAAAAATACCAGTTTCTACTTTAATTTTTTCTCTTAATTTTTCATTAAATAAATCGTATAAAGGCTTAGCTTCTATATTTTTTAAAGCATTCACATAGCTAGGTCTTCTACCCTTTAAAGTATCAGCATACAAAGTAAATTGTGAAACACTTAAAATACTTCCATTTACATCTAATATACTTTTATTCATTACGCCATTTTCATCATCAAAAATTCTTAAATTGATTATCTTATCTACTAGATATTCAATATCATGAATATCGTCTCCATGAGTAAATCCTACTAATACGACTAAGCCTTTATCAATACTCCCAACAACTACATTATCTACTTCTACAGACGATTTTTTACTTCTTTGAACAACTACTTTCATTTTATACTTCTTTCTACATCTAAAATATTGGGAATACTTCTTATATCATTCATAAACTTATTTAAACTAGTTACATTTTGTACTGATACAACTAATTCATATAAGAAATTATCATTGTTATTTATAAAATTAATGTTTAAAACAGTAATATCAGTATTGGAAGTTTTAGCAATTATATCTAATAAAACATTCTTATTTTCTCTAGCGTGTATCAATAAGTTAGTAGGATACTTTTTATTCACAAGTTCATTCCATTTTACTTCTATAATTCTTTCTTCTAAATTACTTATATTAGGACAATCTAATCTATGTACAGATATTCCATTTCCTTTAGTAATATAACCTATTATTTTATCTTCTGGTATTGGTTTACAACAAGAGGCTATATTAACTTTTATTTCATCTATTCCTTCTACAATTATATCATTTTTTATAACAGGTAATTCTTCTTTACGATTCTGAGCTTTTTTAAGAATTATTTCTTCTTTTGACTCGGTTTCTTTATAAATAACATTTATAACTATATTAGGTGTTATTTTGTAGTTTCCTAAAGCTATGTAAAGATCATCTAAAGAACTATATTTTAATTCTGCAAGTATTTTATTAACATTTTCTTCTTTTAAAAATTCATTTATACTTATTTTTTTCTTTCTTAATTCTTTATTTAATAATTCTACACCTATTTTTTGATAATCTTTTTTATCTATTTTGCTAAAGAAATTTTTGATTTTAGATTTAGCTTGAGTAGTATAGGCCATATTTATCCATTCTTTAGATGGACCTATAGAATTTTTATTGGTATTTATTTTTACTATATCATTATCTTTTAGTTCATAATCAAGTGGTACTATATTATCATTTACTAAAGCACCTACCATTTTATCTCCTACTTCAGAATGAACTTTGTAGGCAAAATCTATTGGAGTTGAACCACTAGGAAGCTCTATAACATCTCCTTTAGGTGTAAACACATAAATTGAATCTTTAAACAAATCTTCTTTAACAGAACTCATAAATTCTTCTTCGTTTGTATCATTTAGTCCCATTATTGATTTGAAGAATTGTAATTTTTGTTCCATAGCACTTTGTAAATTAGCTTTGCCACCTTCTTTATAAGACCAATGGGAAGCGATTCCGTTTTCAGCTACTTTATCCATTTCATATGTTCTTATTTGAATCTCAAAATAATTGCCACCTGGTCCAAAAACAGTTGTATGTAATGATTGATACATATTTGCTTTAGGCATAGCTATATAATCTTTAAACCTTTTAGGAAGAGGCTTATATTTTGAATGAATTAATCCTAATACTTGATAACAATCACTCTCTGTATCTACATATACACGAAGCGCTAATAAATCATATATATCACTAAATTTTTTACCTTTATTTAGTTTATTATAAATACTATAAATAGCTTTAGCTCGACCTTTTATTTCATGTTTAATATTATGTTCATTTAAAATAGTACTTACTTCATTCATCATTTCTAAAACTAGGTTTTCTCTTTCCATTTTAGTTTGATTTAATTTTTCAACTATTTGAAAATAAGCATCTGGTTTGTAGTACCTTAAAGACAAGTCTTCTAATTCTGATTTAATACTACTCATACCTAATCTATGAGCAATAGGTGTTAAAATATCTAAAGTTTCTTTTGCTTTTCTTTTTTGTCTTTCTTCTGGTATTGCCCAAAGAGTTCGCATATTATGAAGTCTATCTGCTAATTTTATAATTATGACTCTTACATCTTCTGATAAACCTACTAATATTTTTCTATGATTTGCGATTACTTGTTCATTGTCACCAGTAAAACTTAGCTTATTTATTTTATTAACACCTTCTACAAGTTTGGCAATTTCTAAGCCTACTTCACTTTCCAATTCTAAAGCAGTTATTTTATTTTCTTCCATTACATCATGAAGTAAAGCAGCAGATACTGTTTGATAATCAGCATTTATATTAGCGAGAATATACGCTACATTTAAAGGGTGAACTATATAGTCATCTCCTGTTAATCTTTTTTCGCCAAAGTGTTTTTCAAACGCTATCATATATGACTTAGTTACTTTTTTTATTTCTTCTTCAGTTAAATATGTTTTTAATTTCTTAACTAATTCATCATATGTTTTAATTTCTATATTTTTCATTTTATCATCCCCATTTAATTTTATGTAAAACTTATTTACGAAGTAATATTTCTTTCTATCAGTATCATCTTCCTATCAAAATTTTACCATAATTTTTAGTATTTTACAAAGTAAAGTAGTAATTATAATAAAATTTTAAAAATATTGTTTTTTTTAAATAAAAAAACTTCATAAAAGAAGTTTAATAAAGGACAAAACTTGTAAGTAGTTCTATATTCAAATTTAAAAAGAATATGATTAGGGCTCCTATACATAAGAATGGTCCAAATGGAACAATATTAGTATTTTTCTTTTTCAAAATTATTAAAGATATTGGTAAACCTACTATAGAACCAATGAAAATTGATAAAATTGACATCGAATATCCTAATACAAGTCCAAAGACAAACATTAATTTTATGTCTCCCCCACCCATTGATTCCTTTTTAAACCAAAAGTCGCCTATTTTTTTTATTATATACATTGTTATAAAAGCAGCTATTCCACTTAACAAATAATATATAAATTTATTAATATCACCTCTAAAATAGTCAAGTACTATAAAAGAGATACTAAAGAATATTATAACTTCATCTGGAATAATTAAGGTTTGATAATCACTAATTATAATAATTATTGCCATTGAAACAAAAAATAAAGCTACTATTAATTCTATACTAAATCCAAATATTATATATGATAATGCGAATAAAAGACCTGTTAAAAATTCAAATATTGTATAAAACCATGATATTTTTTGTTTACAATTTTTACATTTACCACCTTGAATTAAAAAAGATAAAATGGGAATTAATTCTATCGGTGTTAAAACATGATTACAATTAGTACAATGAGAACGGGGTTTAATCAAAGATTCACCCCGTGGTAAGCGATAACCAACTACATTGTAAAATGAGCCTAATATTGTACCAAATATAAAGAAATATATTGTATATAAAATTTCCATAATATCACCCTTGTTGTTGAATTGAATTGTATAAACTAAACATTGGAATAACGATTGATAATACTATTATACCAACTATTACGGTTAAGAAGATTATCAAAACTGGTTCTACGAATGTTTTAATTCTGGTAACCGCATTTTTATGTAATTCCTGATAATACTCTGATACTTTTTGCATCATTTCAGGAAGTTGACCTGTTTTTTCGCCAGTAACTAACATTTCATAAGCAGGAATTGGGAAAGCCCAATGATTTTGGAATGCTAAAGATAATTTTTCACCATGAGCTAAATTAGATACTGTATCTAAAATTAGCATCTTGTAAATTTCATTGTTAGTTACTTTATTTAATATTTCCATACTATCTGTTATAAATACATTGTGTTTTAAAAGAGAAGCAAATGTTTTAGTAAACATTGTAACTTCATTATATATAATAACATTACCAAATACTGGTAAATGCATCAAAAACCATTGAGTAATTGTTTTAAATGCTTTGACATTATCATATAATAATTTGAAAATGACTACTATTGCTGCTATAACACCTAATATGATAAATATATTCTTTTGTAAATATGTACTTACATCCATAACCATTTGTGTGAATGCTGGTATTTTAGCGCCATCCATAGATGCATATATATCAGTAAATCTAGGAACAACAAATATAAGCACAAACACTATTACTGCTGTTGCTAAAACAAGAATAATCATTGGATACATCATAGCTGTAATCATTTGTTGTCTTGTTTTATCAGCTTCTGTATAGTAATTAGCCATATCATCTAGAGCTTCTGGAAGTTCACCAGTCATTTCTGATGTTTTAATCATATTGATTAACAATTTAGGAAACGCTTTTCCTTGTTTTTCTAGCGCTTCACTAAAGTTAGCACCCATTGTAAGTTCATAAACGACATTTTTAATAATTTGTTGATAAGTACGTTTTTTATATTGTCTTGTTAAAATTCTAAGAGATTCTATTAACGTAATACCAGATTTAATATAAGTAGATAATTGTGTTAAAAAGAAAATTAAATCTTTTGTTTTAAACTTAGTATTACTTTGTTTGTTTCTACCATATTTTAACTGAATCCATTTTGATGTTTTTATACTATAAACTTCATAGTTTTCACTAAGTAAAAATGAATGCACTTCTACTTTAGAGAATGCTTCATAATGTCCTTTAATAATTTTACCAGATGAATCTTTTACGACATATTCATAAGGTATTTTTTCGACACTTTTAACTGCGTCTTCACCTTCAAAACTTATTAGTAGTTGTTGGTGTTCCATTTCATAACGATTACGTCTATTTTTTACAAAAGTTAAATTGTTATACCATTTTTTTATATTTTCACTAATTCTGCTTGGTAAAGTATTAAAATAGTTAAAAAAGTACTTTAATTTATGATTAAAATCTTCTTTTTCAATTGAAACATTTTCATTAAGATACTCGTTTTTCTCTTTGTTCTTTTTCTTTTCTTCTAGCTTTCTCTTTCTTTCTTCTTTTTTCTTTTGAGCTATTGCATTTTTCTCAATTAATTTTCTTTCTCTTTCTCTTTCTTTAGCTAAACGTTTGTCTATTTTCTTCCTTTCTTTAGAAATTCTTCTTTGTTCTCTACTATTTTTTGCTTTACTTATGCCGATTTTATCACTAATAAACACAATTGGAAAATAAATACCATAAACAAAGTATTTGAAAAACTTATATAACCAATAACTAATTACTATTAACCCGTATACTAAATATCTAATAAATTTACCCGAATAACTATATAGAAGTATAAATGAATAAATAAAACCGTAAGCAATATATTTAAAAAATTTATATACAAATATAAAAGGCAATAAATAAATTGGCTTGTCCACAGATATACCTCCTACTCTCCTATTCATATACAATTATTATAACATAATAAATACTTTTGTAAAACATTTTTTTCAATTTATCATATAATAAAATAGGAGATGCGTATTATGAACTATAATCCTTATTATTTTTCACCATACTTAATGAGCGTTCCTAGAACTGGTGGATTATTTAGTAATTTATTTAAAGGAGCCGGCGCAATTAAATGGTCTGGAATCTTGAGCGGTACACAAAAAGCTTTAAATATTGCTAATCAAGCAATACCAGTTATAAAACAAGTATCACCAATGATGAAGAATGTTAAAACTATGTTTAAAGTTATGAATGAATTTAAAAAAGTTGATACTCCCAAAAATAATGTAAATAAAAGTGTAAACAATAACACAAATGAAGTTGTAAATGATCAAAAAATAGAAAATACTAACTATGATAATGGACCTCAATTTTTTGTATAACAAAAAAATTGTAGAAATCACCTACAATTTTTTAGTTGTTTGATTATTTTTTTTGTTTGATATTTTTTGATAAAATTTTTATTGGGAATACTGTCAAATTTTTTCTCATTCACTCTTATAAGATAATTTATGTAATCTTTATTATTAATAAATGGTCCTAAATATAAATCAAGATTGCTATACTTCTTCTTACCATATTTAAAGTATATAATTACATACCATCTTTTATCATAAATTACTTCTTCTTTATAAATGTAGTAATTTTTTTTAATCATTTCTTTTCTTAATGTATATAAATCATTATTAGATTGTATTATTAAATCATTATATTTTACATTCTTTAATATTTTTAAAATAGTATGTGTTCCAAGACCAGATATAGTAATAACTTCATCTTTTAATTTTATATTATTTAAGCCATCGTTTTTTATGATTGTTATCATATTATTTAAATTGTTGTCAGAAACATTTTTTTTAGATTTTTTTATTGAACTCTCACTTATATCTATACCTATACTACTAACATTCTTATTTTGTGCCAAATATATTTCTAATAATGCATGATCTGTTCCTACATTAATTATCTTAGAATTATCATCTATTAAACTAGCTATTTTTAAAAGTCTTAAAGAAATCATTATTCTCCTAAATAATCTCTTAATTTTCTAGAACGAGATGGATGTCTTAATTTTCTTAAAGCTTTTGCTTCGATTTGTCTAATTCTTTCTCTTGTTACGCCAAATAATTGACCTACTTCTTCTAATGTTCTAGATTTACCATCTTCTAGTCCAAAACGTAATCTAATTACTTTTTCTTCTCTTTCTGTTAATGTAAGTAATACATCAGATATTTCATCTTTTAGCATTTCATTAGTTGCGTATTCTTCCGGACTCATATTACTTTCATCTTTAATGAAATCTCCTAAATGAGAATCGTCTTCTTCACCTATTGGAGTTTCTAAACTTACTGGTTCTTGACTAATTTTATATATTTCTCTTATTTTTTCAACTGAAGTTCCCATTTTTTGGGCTAATTCTTCTTCAGAAGGTTCTCGATTAAGTTCAAGAGTTAACTGTCTTTGAATTCTAGCTAGTTTATTGATTGTTTCAACCATATGAACAGGAACTCTTATAGTTCTAGCTTGATCTGCAATAGCTCTTGTTATAGCTTGTCTAATCCACCATGTTGCATATGTAGAAAACTTATAACCTTTGCTAACATCAAACTTTTCTACAGCTTTCATTAAACCAATGTTACCTTCTTGAATTAAGTCTAAGAATAGCATTCCACGACCAACATATCTTTTAGCAATACTAACAACTAGTCTTAAGTTAGCCTCGGCTAGTATATTTTTAGCTTCTTGGTCTCCTTCAGCAATTCTATCAGCTAATTCTAATTCTTGCTCCATAGTAAGCAATTTAATTTGTCCAATTTCTTTTAGATACATTCTAACAGGATCATTAATGGTTAAATCCTTTGTTAAAGTACTATCATCAAGAAGTTCTTTATTATCACCTTCTGTTGAATCATCTTCTGATACTACAGCTATATTGTTTTCGTTAAAAACATTGTATAAATCATCTAAAGCATCAGCATCTAATTCTAATCCTTTTAAATGATTCGCTAATTGTTCATAAGTTATAAACCCTTTTTCTTTACCAATACGTACTAATTCTTTTTTTCTGTCTTCAAAACTTTTAATCTCGTTAATCACTATTATCTCCCCTTAACTCAACTATTTTAACCAACATTTTCAGAATTTAATGATGTTTTTATTTCTTCATTTAGTTCTGCTATTTTCCCCAATATCTCACTTTGTTTTTCAAAGTCAGTCTCTTTTTTTAAGTCTTCATTTAATTTTTTGATTTCTTCTTTGATATTAAATTCATTAATTGTATCAATGAAATCATTGATTTCTTCTAAAGTATAAGTTTCTTTTAAATTTAATTTTTGAATTTTTTTAAGAACGTTCTCTAGTATATCATTATTTGTTACAGATATCAAGTCTGCTTCGCTAACGTAATTATTTTCTTGGTAGAATTGATAGATAAACCTAGCAAGTAATCTATATTCGTTTTCTGGAATATATCTTACTTTCTTAGCATATAAGTTAACTACTTCTTTACTATTTAACATGTAATATAATAAATACATTTGTGCTTTTTCATACTTATTCATTTTTGGTAATTTAACTTCTTTTGGTTCAGTTGGAACTGCTTTTTTAGGTTCTAATTTATTGCGTAATAAATTAATATCTATCTTTGATTCTTCACTTATTTTATTTAATGTAATTTCTCTTAAAATATCATCGTCTATTTCATTTAAAGATTTTATAACTTCATTTATATAATCAGCTTGCTCTTCTAACACTCCTAAGTTTTTGCCTTTTTTATAATAACTTAATTTAAACTCTGTTATACTGATAGGATTTTCTAACTTTCCTATTATTTTATTTTGTCCATATTTAAGAATATATTCATCAGGATCTAGATTTTCTTCTAGTCTAACAACTTTAGGAGTAACTCCTATCGCAATCAATTCCTTTGAAGCACTTTCGGTAGCCTTTTCGCCAGCCCCATCTCCATCAAACATTAGAATTACATTTTTGCTCAATCTTTTGATTAAATGCGCTTGTTTAGTTGTTACAGCAGTTCCCATCATAGCAACTACATTTTTAATGCCAACTGTATAAAGTCTTATAACATCTAAAAAGCCTTCTACAATTATTACTTCATCTTTTTGTCTAATGCTATCTTTAGCACGATGATAGTTATAAAGCATTTCGCCTTTTTTAAATATTTTTGTTTCTTTTGTATTTATGTATTTAGAATCACTTTGTGAATCGTATATACGGCCACTATAACCTACTACTTTTCCTTCTAAATTATGAAGTGGGAACATTATTCTATCACTATATATATCAATGTAACCATACTGGCTTTTGTTAACTAATCCTGAATCTATTAATTCATTATAACTATAACCTTTATTAATTAATAAATCTGTTAACAAAGTATTTTTTCTTAAAGATAAACCTATATTAAATTCTTTGATAATTTCATCATCTATTTTTCTTGACAATAAATATGATTTTGCTTTTAAGCCAAATTTGGTATTTATATTATTTTGATATAATTTTAATGATAAATCATATATATCATATAGATTTTGATATTTGTCTTCATTATTAACTTTCTTAACATTTATATCAAGGTTAATGCCAATTTTACTGGCGACTATTTTAACAGCTTCAATAAAGGAAACATTCTCATACTTCTGAACAAAAGTAAATACATTACCACATTCTCCACAAGAAAAGCATTTATATATTTGCTTTTCTTTAGATACACTCATAGATGGATTATTGTCATTATGAAAAGGACAAACACCAAAATAGTTTTTACCATGTGGTGTTAGGGAAACATAATCCGATATTATTTCAACTATGTCAGCATTTTTTCTAATATCATTAATTTTTTGTTGATCTAAAATCTCCATAAAAAATCTCCCCTAATATTAATATACGAAAAAAAATGGCAATTTCCTTTTTTTTATTCTAAAAATTTTATTTTTTTTACATTTTTTGCTTAAATTAGCTAATTATTAACTATTTCGCCATCCATACTAAATGTTTTAACATCTGTTATTTTAACATCTACTATTTTACCTATATTATTTTCGGCTCCTTTTACATTAACTAATTTCATTGTATCAGTATATCCCATAAGCATAGATTTATCTTTTTCACTGTATCCTTCAATAAGAACAGGAACAATTTTATTTAAATATTTTTGATTATTTTCTAATGAATATTTATTTACTAATTCATTTAATTTATGTAATCTTTCATTTTTTTCATCTAAAGTAACATCATCAGGCATAGTTGCTGCTGGTGTACCTTCTCTTTTTGAAAAGATAAAAGTAAAGGCTGAATCGTATTTACACTTATTAACTACTTCTAAAGTTTCATTAAAGTCTTCTATAGTTTCTCCAGGAAAACCAACAATAATATCTGTAGTAAGTGCTAAATTAGGAATATTTTTTCTTAATTTATCAACTAGTTCTAAATAACTTTCTTTTGTATATCTTCTTGCCATTAATTTAAGAATTCTACTAGATCCTGACTGCAAAGGTAAATGAATATAAGGCATAATGTTATCATATTTTTTTATTACTTCTATCATATTATCAGTAAAATCCCATGGGTGACTAGTTACAAATCTAACTCTTTTAATACCAGTTTTAGCAACGTCTTCAAGTAAATTTTCCATACGATAATTGCTATCTAAATCTTTACCATAAGCATTAACATTTTGTCCTAGTAAAGTTACTTCTAAATAGCCATTTTTTACTAATTCTTCTACTTCTTTTATAATGTTTTCTTTATCTCTACTTCTTTGTTTTCCTCTAGTATAAGGTACAATACAATAAGTACAGAATTTATCACAACCATACATTATATTTACCCAAGCTTTATATTTGCTATCTCTTTTAACTGGCATATTTTCTAAGATATTACCTTCATAGCTTAAAACTTCTATTTCTTGTTCTTTTTTTTCTATTACATTTTTTAATATGTTAGGTAAATTGTTAATATTATGTGTTCCAAATACAAAATCTAGCCATTTATATTTTTTTATTATTTCATCTACAACTACTTCTTCTTGTGCCATACAACCACAAATACCAGCAATTACATTAGGCTTTTGTTCTTTCAAATGTTTTACTCTACCAATATATCCAAATACTTTATTGTGGGCGTTTTCTCTTATTGCGCATGTGTTTAAAAGAATAACATCCGCATCCATCATGTCTAAAGTTTCTGTAAATGACATACTCTCTAAAATAGCTTTTATATTTTCACTATCGTGTTCATTCATTTGACAACCATAAGTCTTAATAAAATATTTTTTGTTTTTCCCTAAATCTTTTAATGATTCATCAAATTTGTATATTTCTGTTTCAATATTTCCTTTTCTTTTTTTAGCTTCTAATAAATTGGGCTTTAACATAGAAATCAACTTCTTTCTTTAAAGATAATACCACACTAGCGGTTTTATATCAAGAAAAAACGTAAAATATTTATTACGCTTTATTTTATTAAATTTAATGTTTTATTATTAACGTATATTTCTACGTTTACATCTAATAAATCATTATAATTATATATTTTATTTTCTTTTAAGTCATTTATTATTAAATTTAGTAATTGTTTTTTATTTTTAATTATATCTATACTATAACTATTATTTTTATGTTTTAAAGAAATATTAGTATAATCGGTATATTTTATTTTTATAATTATATTGTTATCATCTAAATTATCATCTATAATTATGTTTTTGTTTTCAAAATTTAATTTTGTTTTGGTATTTATACTTTCTTCATATACCATTTCTTTAAATAGAATATTATCGTTTTTAAAATATTTAAAATTAGAATTACTGTGTATTATACTACCAATTATTATTAGAAGTAAACTAAAAACAAATGGCAATAAATTAACTTTTTTATTTGTATATATGTAGGAATTTATTATATCAGTTATTAATCCTAACATAGTACTTAAACCAATTATTATTAACATAAGACCTAATATGTTAATTTTTTGGATTAATAAATATATAAAAAATATGATTATAACAAACATAACAATATTTATTATATAAAGTGGCACTAACAAAGCTATAGTTAAAATTATTTGCTTTATTTTTTTTATTTCTTGTTTATTTAGTTTAAAGTATTTGTTTAATAGCAAAATAGTAATTAATATATATAATAATACTTGAACAATAACTATTATTGTTTTATATAAATTTATTAATAATTTATTGTTTATTATATATTCTATAAATTCTGTAATTATATTAAATGGTAAATTAATTATTATAAATAAGAATACAATAATAAGTATTCTAAATACAAATTCTAAAATACCATTCTTTTTTTTAAAACTTTTAATTATATTTTTTATACCATTATTTAATGTTCTTATTATTTTTTCTTCTATTAAATCCATTTTTTTCATTATTTTTTGTGTGTCTTCATGAGCACTAATAAAGATATTTTTATTCTTTTTCATAATGATACTCCTAACAAATACATTTTATAATAGCAAATATTTTATGTCAAGGGAAAAGAATATTAAGAACATAACAATATGTTTATCTGATAATAATGTCTCACTTTAATATTATTAAAAGATATATAATTACAAAAATTAAAAAACTAAGATTTTTTTAAGAGTTGAACTTGTAAGATAAATGTAGACACATCCTCACCAGCTATTTTAATTGATGTTAAATCATCATTAACTTCAAATGTATTACAACCAATTTGTGTTTCTGCATTTTCTATAATTACAGAAGTTATAGAATATATAATAATCAATAATTTATTTAAAAATTTAACTTTACTTTACAAAAAAAGCCATACTCAGTATGACTTTATAACCTATTTATTCTATCTTTCATTCTATTAATGCCAAGTAGTTTCATAATCTCATATAAATCAGGAGTCATAGATTTAGTAGTTAAACCAACTCTAATTACCATACTAATATCTCCTATATGTCCTTTATATTTATCAGTATTTAATTTATATTCTTTTACCTCACTCGCATAGCCTAAACTAGTTGCTAATTCTTTCATTTTATCGAACCAAGTATCTTTGTCATAAGATTCATCATAATAATTTTTAAAATATTCATTTAAAATATTTTTTATTTCATTTAAATCACTTATATTTTGCCATTCATAATTTTTATCATAACTATCAAATAACTCATCGTACATATACCAAATTTGCTTTTTAATAGAAGAATAGCTTTCATAATCCTTACGAGGTTTTTTTTGCTCTCTTTCAATATTTAAAATATTAATAGTATAATCTTTATATTTAGTAATTAAATCATAGAAATCTTTATCATAAACTATAGCCCATTTAACCAAATTATCATAAACTTCACTAGCTTTTAATCTGCTAATGTAATTTTTAGAAATATTTTTTAACTTATCAATATCAAACAAAGAACCACTAGCACTCATCTTTTTAAAATCAAATTTAAAATCATCTATAGTTTTATCAGGATTAGCACTATACCATGCTTCAAAGTTTGAATTAGCAATTGTCATTAAATATAACTTAACCGCATCAACTGGAATACCAAGTTCACTATAATAACTAACAGCAGCTTCAGGATCTTTTCTTTTTGATAACTTTCTTCTTGTTCCATCTTCATCTATTTTCATTACTAAACCTAAATGAGCATATTTAGGTACTTTAAAACCAAAAACTTTGAATAATTGTAAATGAACAGGAACTGAAGAAACCCATTCTTCACCTCTTAATACATGAGTTGTATGCATTAAATGATCATCAACAACGTGTGCAAAATGATAAAGAGGAAGTCCATCACTTTTTATTAAAACAATATCTAAATCATTTTCAGGAAATTCGATTTGACCTCTAACTAAATCATTAAATACAACTTTATTTTCAAAATTACCAGGTGATTTAAATCTAATAATATATTTTTCACCATTTTTGATTCTTCTAATTCTTTCTTCGTTACTTAAATCACGACACTTAGCCCAATGTCCATAATAACCTATTCTTTCCTTACTAGCTTCTTGTATAACTCTTATATTTTCGATTTCTTCTTCCGAGCAAAAACAAGGATAAGCATAACCATTTTCTATTAAATATTTGGCATATGTTTCATAGATTTCTTTTCTTTCACTTTGAATATATGGCCCATAAGCACCAATCTGCTTAGTTTCACTTATTACACCTTCATCTATTTCAATTTCAAAATTTTTTAAATCATCTACTATACCTTTAATACCATTCTCTACACTTCTTTTTTGATCAGTATCTTCAATTCTAAGATAAAAAACACCATCAGTTTCTTTAGGAACTTTTTTTTCAATCAAAGTTGTAAGTAAACTTCCCATATGAACAAAACCAGTAGGACTAGGAGCAAATCTTGATACCACAGCACCCTCTTTTAAATTTCTTTCAGGATACATTTTCTCATAATCTTCAATTGTTTTAGTCACATTAGGAAATATTAAATCAGCTAAATCTTTATTTGTCATATTAATCACTCATTTCTCCTATGAATTATAACACACTAAAAAAGAATAGTAAACCACTATTCTTCAATTACTGGCATAAATGTAGACATAATTTCATTAACTAACTCACTAAGAGTAGAATTATCAAATAATGCTTCTTCAATAGAATTAATGTCTTTTTCACTTAAATCTTCATAATTAACTTTTTTAGTCATATTAGGTAGTTCAAGGTTTATGTTAGTATCTGTTTTTCTATCTAAACTAAATGTTATACTATTTCCATCTCTACTAAAAACTAGTTTATAAATATTATCTCTAACTTTAAATGAACCATTAGTTTTATCATTAATAATAAAGTCAAAACCTTCTGATGTTTTAGTCATTTCTAATTTAAATTCTTCATCACTTACAATGCATAAATCAATTTTTACTATAGAGTTATCAGTTAATCTAGAATACAAATTAACACTTAATTCATCAAAAGAATCAAATAAAGAATATAAAGCAATACTAGCTTCATCTTTTTCTATATTAGCCATTTCAGAAATAATAGAAATAATTTTTTCATTATTTTTTAAACTATTTAATAATTCACTATAGTTATCACTATTTATTTTAAATATTGATTTGGTAACAAATTCATTTTTGTTATTTACATTAATACTTTCTATACTACGACTTAAATAATTAGAATTTAAGTTATTTTTAATTTCTTTTTTTACTTCTTCTATTAAAGTATTAATATCAGAATAACTATCCATACTAATGTTTTCTTCTAAAGGTACTACTATATATTTGTCAAAAATACCATTTAAATAGAAACTAGCAACATTACCATCTAAATAAAAATCAACGTCTAATAATTCATCACCTTTATATAAAGGGACAATTTTTAAATGTTCTTTCTTATTAGAAACCTCACTTATTATATTAAATGTCATGTCATTAACTATATTTAATATTTTATCGTCTTCAGCATCACTACAGTTAATACTAAAAGATAGATTTTCTCTCACATTATCTATAGCACTATTTTCTAAAGTAAGTTTATTTAAAGCACTAGTAAATATTTTATCAGGTGAAGTTTTAGTATAAAAATAGAAAACAACACCAGCTACGCCAACTAATATTAAAGCAATTATTACTAAAACTAAAGGTAATTTTGATTTTTTCTTTTCCTTTATCTTAGTAGCTTCTACTATAACTTCTTTTTTATTTGTTTCTTCTTTAGGTTCAGTAGCAATAGGTTCAACGTTTAAAGCTTCTGGCTCAATATCTACAGTTTCAACTTTGCTTGATACATCAACTATATCATTTTCTTTATTTTCAGAAACAATACTACTTTGCACATTTTCTTTTTGATTATCATTCTTTTTAGCTTCTAGACCAAATGGATCATCACCAAAAATATTATAACTTTCTGAAGAAATTTCTTCATTTTTTACTTCACTTTTTATTTCAGCTTTATCCTCACTTGTTATAAATCTATTAGTTCTATTAGTTTCAACATAATCATTAGTTAAATCATTTAAATCATGAATAACTTCTGAATTACTATCTTTAACTAATGAATCATTAGCAAATATATCTAATTCATTTGTTTCTTGATTTAAGTCTTTATTAATATCTTCTGGTTCTGGTTTAACTTCTACTTCTTCAGTAATATTTTCATAAGACTCAAATAAGTTATCATTTGGTATTATTTCAGTAGCTTTCTTATTATAATCATCTACTATAGATGTAACATTACTATCTGAACTAACAGGTTTAGGCTGTAAATCATTTAACGCATCGCCAAAAATATCATCACTAACTTTTACTGGTTCTACCTCTACTGGTTTTTCTTCTTCTTTTTGATTCATTCTATCTATTTCAACTTGTGATAATTCTGAATCATCATATATTACTTCATTATCTTGTCTTAGTGCGACTATTGCTTTTCCGCAACCACGACAAAAATGTTCTAATGGATCTATTGGGGTTCCACATCTTTTACATCTCATACGAATTCTCCTATCTTCACTTTAAGTATACCATAGACGTATTACTTTTTCTACATAATTATATGTAAAAACGTAAAAAAAAGAATTTTTTTACTATTTTTTGATACTTGATACTGTATCAAACACATATTTTTTTACTTCTTCATAATTCATATTTAAAGATATAGATAATTCATTATATAAATATTTTTCAGCTTTATCAAAATAGAAATTATCTTTATCACTTATTTTTTTATTATTTTTTAATCTATTATCATTTCTCAAATAAGTTGTTTTAATTATTTTAACTAAATCTAATAGTTTATTAGAACGAATTAATTCTTTATATGTATTTTCTATTAATCTATCATTATTATTAATAACTTCTACATTAACGATATCGTTTATTAGATTTATTGCTTCTTCTTTACTAATTATACTTCTTAAATATCCAAAATCGTTAGTAATAGGAACACTTAATTTCAAAGTATTATCGTCTATTAGTCTTAATGTATAATATTTTTCATCTTTTATACCTATTATTTGACAGACATCTCTTTTATAAACAACATAATCATTTATTTTAAACATCATTTACCTCCAAAAAAAGTAGCTATTTAACTGGACTTACGCTCGTTAATAGCTACTCGTTATACTTAAATTGTATCACTTTTTTTGAAATGATGTAAGAATTTTTAGTCAATTTTTATTAATCCATAGTTAGTGCTTCCACAACCTAATTCTTCTAAACTATACACTGTATGAATAACGTGTTTTTCTTCCATTCTTTGTATTAAAGATTCTTTTTTAGAGTCACTAGAATTAATGATAAAATCATAACTACATTTATCTAATGCGACTGGATCTAAGCTTGCTAATATGCCAATATCTGCCATTTCTGGATCTTTAGGATTTGAATCACAATCACAATCGATTGATAGATTATTTAAAACATTTATATAAGCTAAGTTTTCTGGTTTAAAATGACCTTCATAGTTAACAGGAAGTTCTACTTCACCTTCACTATCCATAATATCAACATTAGCAATATCTAAAAAGCCATGAGCTTTAACTGTTTCTAAATGGTCAGCAGTATTCATTCTTTTGCCGGGATAAGCTGTATTGCATTCAACAATGGTACCATTTAATTTATTAACTAACCCTTTTATTAAATTTGGTTTTAAATAGTTATGACCACCTAATTCTCCAGTAGAAATTTTAATAGTTACTCTACCTTTTAATTCTGTATTTAAATGTTAATATATTTTTAGTAATCTTTCTGCATTTATTTCTTTAGTGTAATATACTTTTGATTTTTTCATTTATTTTATCCTTTCATTAACTAAAAAGATTAAGCAACCTTAATCTTCATTTTCTAATTTGTTTAAAACTTCTTTTGTAACATTAATAGCTTTTTCTTTAACAGAAAGAGCAAGTTCTTCCAAAACAGGAGTACCTTTTTCTTTGACATAACTAACTAATTCAGAAGCCATATCTTGAATTTGATTAGCTTTTCTTTTAGCAATTTTTAAAACTTTTTCTTTATCTAAATCAGCAAGTTCATTTTTAATTTCAGTTATTTTGCATTCAACTTCATTTCTTACTTCGTCTACATCAACTTCTTTTAACTTGCAAATTAATTCATCCATTTTAAGTTTTAATTCTTTTCTAGTTTCACTTCCTTTTTTAGGTGCAAACAAAACTCCTAAACCTGCACCAACTAAAGCACCAGCTAAAAACTTTCCAAATCCTTTTTTCTTTTTACTCATCTTCATCTTCCTCTTTTCTTTTTTTCTTTTTAAATATATTAGCAATCTTATTTACAGCAAAGTCAGTAATACGATCACTAAAAAGTGCTAAAGTATCAGTTGTAGTATCAATAATGTTAAAAACACCATCTAATTTACCTACTTTACGATTAACATCATCAACTACTTTGTCTACTTTTCCCAATGTCTTTATAAGTCTAATTACAAAGACAATAAGCACTACTATTAGTATAGCAAGTAAAACATATAATATTACAGGTAAAACACTTTTAAACGTTTCCATCTTCATCATCCTTTTCATACATAGAATCTATCAAATTAAATAAATCACTACTTGTCATGTCTAAGTCTTCTTCATCTAAACTATTTAAAGCATCTAAAGTCATATTATCTTCTATTTCTTCTTTATTAGGTTTATAGTCTTCAATTATTTTATTTTCTAATCTTTCTACTGGCTCTACTTCATCTATTTTATCAAATAATTCTTCTGTTTTTGTATTAGTATTTGTTACTTCTGGTATTTCTTTTTCCATATAAATAGGGTCATCATTAAATAGGGAATTTTCTAATTCATCTTCTAATGTTCCATAAGCTTTCTTTCTAACTTCATCTAAAGTTACGCTTCTATTTACTTTACGATAATCACTACGAGAAGGACTGTTTTTATTAACTATATCATCAGAGTTATAATTTTTATCTAATACTCCATACACTGGAGATATTATTGGTGAAGGTGTAAATTTTTTAACCTCTTTTGGTTCTTTTACTTTAACTCCATAAGCTTCTCTTTTAGGAATCTCTTTTTTTACTTCTTCTTTTTTAGGCACTAGTTCTTCAAAGTCTTTATCATCAAAATAAACAGGAAAAACAAATTTTTCATCTTTTTCTGGTTCTTTTTTTACTTCTTCTTTTTCCTCTACTTTTACTTCTTCAAGCTCTTTAGGCGCTACTATCTCTACCTGCCTAACTTCTTTCTTTACTTCTGACTCTTCTACTTCCTCTGTAAATATATTTTTGAATTTATCAAATAATCCCATATTGGCACCTCTATTCCTCTTTGTACTCTAAAAATTTATTAGTTGTTGTTTTAGAAGTAAATATATCGTATTGTTCTTCTTTATTAGTAAAATAATCCGTATCTAACATTAGTTTAATAACATTACTATTAAATTTTATGGTAGAAAGTATATATGAAGAATTAAGAACAACTTCATTTATATGATCATAATCGACAAGAGCTTCTATCTTTGCATAGTTATACATAAATTCTACTAAATATTTTCCGTTCATTTCATTTATTTCTAAATATCCTTTTTTGCCGTTAATATCTAGTGATTTTGAATAATATGCATCACTACTTTCTTTATAATCAAAACTTGTATTATAATAATACCTTATTGTGTCAATATATAAATAATAATAATCACCATTTGTATATAACTTATCATTATAATCATTATTATCTATATAGTTTACTCCTCTTGGTACATAATACTTATACCCTTTACCAATACGATTAAATAAATTATTATCCTTTGATAGAATAACATTAGTAATTGTATCTATACTACTTGTATCTATTCTAACAGCAGTACATCCTGTTACTAGAAATATTAATAAAACGATAATAATTTTTTTCATATATATATCACTTCCCTTTTATTATATCAAAGATATTCAAAGATAAAAAGATTTTTAATTAAAAGCATGTCAAACAAATGTCTATTTATATACCTCTATTTTATAAATTCTAAATCCTTTACTAGAAAATTTTCTTTCATATTCTGTTTCAATATTAAACTCATTTGTACTATGTAAATCTAATGAAATATAGCTTATTTTATATCCATAATTATTTAATGACATAACTGAATATTCAAATAAAGCCTGATTATCTGTTTTCATTATAATATTGTTCTTATTTTCAAAAATTAAATCATATTTTTTTAAAAATATTTCACTTGTAAGTCTTCTTTTAGCATGTCTTTTTTTAGGCCAAGGGTCTGAAAAGTTTAGATATAATGTGTCTATTTCTTTATTAAATACTTCATCTATTTCTATTGCATCCATACAAATTAGTTTAAGATTTTTTATATTTTCAAGTTCTAATTTATTTACTATTTTACATAAAACACTATCATATTTTTCAATTCCTATGAAATTAATACTAGGATATGCCTTTGCCATATTGATGATAAAGTCACCTTTGCCTGAACCAATTTCTATATGAACAGGATTATTGTTTCCAAATAAACTTTTATATTTTCCTCTATATTTTTTAGGTTCTTTAATAACATAATCTGAATTTGATACTATTTCTAAAGCACCTTTTACTTTTTTTAAACGCATGAAATCACCTATGTCATTATATCACAATTTAATTATATATGCATATAATTATAAGGAAAAGGATGTGTTTTATGAAAAAAGATAGAAATTGTGGGATGAATAATTACCCAGGATATGTTATGCCTCTACCTGTTATGCCAGGAATGCCCAATATAACAATGAGTCCTAATATGGGATACGTTCCAAATAATAGCTATCCTAGTAATGTTACTACTAATGTAAATACTAACGATGATGAAATAAATAGACTTGAACAAAGAGTTAATATGCTAGAAAGAAGAGTAGCTGCTTTAGAAGGAAATAATAGCTATGGTAACTATTCTAGTAACAGTTATCAAATGTTATAAAAAGCTGATTAATTATCAGCTTTTTTTATTTTTGACACTCATCTTTACTAACATTAAAGTATTCGTATTTATATTGATTGTAGTATGCATCTTTAATAAATTTAACACAACCAGTTATATTAGTGCCGTTTCTAGGGTCAACTATTTCATTATCAATTAAACCTAATCCTTTTAAATCATCTACCATTACAAAAGTAGTATCTGGATTTTGTAAATGATAATCTTTAGCAACACTTATAATAGTACTTATTTGTCTATCATAGGCATTTTTTTTAGAATTAGCAATTTCTTTAGTAAACATTTGATATACTAATCCCATTATAAGAACAATTAATGAGAAACTAACTATAATTTCTACTAAAGTATAACCTTTTTTATTCATATAAATTCTCCTATCATTATTAATAGTATACCATGAAAAAAACTAGTTTGTAACTAGTTTTTAATATTTTATTGCTCTTTCAATCATTTTAGCTAAAGTCTTAACACTTTTGTAATTATTAGTAACTCCAAGTGATAATATTATTTCATTAATGTCTATAGTAATACCAATTGCTTCATCTATATCAGTCATTTCTAAATAAGTTTTAACATAACAATCTAGAAAAATATTAGCAATTTTTACGCTATCATAATTATATTCATCATCAGATATTTGTAACATCATTTTTACTCGAGATATTAATTTATCATATTTTAAGCTATTAGCGATCTCAATAGATTCTTCACTATCGATAGAATATATTCTACTTAATAATTCAAAATTAGAAAAGTCTTGTAAAGCATTGTAATTAACATACTCTAATTTATTTTCCATAAACGCTAACATATATTTAGCTTCTATCAAATAATCTTTATATGAAGAATTACTTTTTTTCTTGATAGCTAATTGTAATTTTTTAAGAAATAAATTGTTAAAATCATCATTAAAAGCATTCGTTAATTCTAATTCTGTTTTTACATCATATCCATATTTTTGAAAACAATCATCTTCATCAGATAAATACTGTGAAGTAAAATCTTTTTTACTATATGCATGTTTGCACAAATTATTATAGACCCTTACTTTATAACAATTTTCATAATTGCCTGTCATTATTCTATCAATTGTATTTTTTTTAGTATTAAGTGCCAACAGCTCAATTAATGTATTCATTTTTTTAGCATTTAAATTAAAGCAATTATAAAGTTTTAATTCTTCAGTTTCTAACCATCTCAAAAATTCCAATTTATTTTTATACAATTTAGTATTCTTTTTACCAGCAGATTCTAATTCATAAAGTTCATGATAAAAAGTAAAAATTGCTTTACTAAATCCTATAGCTAAATCAAAATTATTTAAGTCTTCTGTTGATAATTCCATAAAACCACCCAACAATAATATATCACAAATTATTTAATTATACCAGTAAGTTTATCACTAATTACATTAACAATCATATTTTTATTTTTAACTCTAGTATCATAAATAGCTTCTATTTGAAATTCATAATATAAATTGCTTTTCTTGTCATAAATACTGACAAATATTAAATCGTCTTTTCCAACTAAATTATTAGGATCTGTCTTATTAATCTTACCAGTTATTCCTACTCCATAATCAGAATTTGTAAAATCACTTATTTTTTTACTCATTTCTTTAGCAGTTTCTCTACTATATACAGAATAAGTATTAATAATATTCTCACTAACACCCATCTTTATTTTATATTCATTAGAATAAGTAACTGCACTAAATTTAATAACATTACTAGCTCCCTCTACATTAGTAATCTCATTAACTAAAGCTCCTCCAGTACAAGACTCCATCGTACTTATTGTTTTATTTAGTTTAATTAATTTTTCTACAACACCTTTCATATAATCACCATGTTAATTATACACCAGTTATAAATAAATTTAAATACCCTTTTGGTATTGACAGACAAGGCAAAACATAATATAATTATAACTGCAAATGCATTGGCAGCGCTAAAATGAAATATATAACGCGTTTGTTACATTTGGATATAAGTAACTTTTATAGCTGCAAAAGTGAAAATATTAAAACAAACACCCTATATATTGGCAGATTAGCCTCGATGTTTTGACATATCGGAGGAGGGAAATTATGGCAAGATATACTGGACCTATTTATAGAAAATCTAGAAGATTAGGTTTTTCTACTTTAGAAACTGGTAAAGAATTAGCTAAAAAACCATTCGCACCTGGACAACATGGCAGCGATCGTGGTAAAAAATTATCAAATTATGGTATTCAACTTCAAGAAAAACAAAAAGTTAGAACTATGTATGGCTTAAATGAAAAACAATTCCACAAAACTTTCGTTGAAGCTGGCAAATTAAAAGGTGTTCATGGTGAAGACTTCTTAAAATTATTAGAAAGTCGTTTAGATAACCTTGTTTACCGTATTGGATTTGCAAATACTAGAAAAGCAGCTAGACAATTAGTAAATCATGGACATGTATGTGTTAATGGTACTAAAGTAGATATTCCATCATATAGATGTAAACCTGGTGATGTTATTTCTATTAAAGAAACAAGTAAAGAACATCCAATGGTTAAAGATAGTCTAAGCAAAGTAAATAAAAGAGTTGAATTCATTACATTTGATGAAAGCAAGTTATCAGGAACTTATATTAGATATCCTGAAAGAAGCGAACTTAACCCAGAAATTAATGAATCACTTATCGTTGAATTCTATAATAGATAAAAACTAAGAAAAAATTTCTTAGTTTTTTTGTCTATTAACCACACATTCTTTAATATTAGCTTTAATTATTTCTAAAGTATTTTTTTTATAAGCACAATATTTTCCATCATACAAAGCAATTTCAATAACGCCATCTTTATAAATAAAAGCTTCTCCACTCATTATTCCATCATCATCAAATTCAATATTAGTTTCACCAGGAAAAATAAATAGCTTACCTAATTCATTCCCATCATATACATTTTCATAGTATAGCTTTAAATTAGTTTCTAAAGTTTCAACTTTTTTCTCTAATTTATTTTTTCTATTGTTATTATCTACAGCATAATAAATTATCATACCTAGTAAAATAGAATATACAATTATAATGGTAACTATCATCCATTTTTTCATTTATTATTCTCACTTTCTTTTATGCTTTCAATATATCCCTTATTCTTTAATTTAAGAACTACCTTACCACTTATTTCTTCATTTTCTTTAATTGATTGTTCAGTAATATAACCATATCCTTCTATTTCATAATCAATATTTAGTAATTTAAGAAGATTCTCTGCTTCTACTCTTGAATAACCAACTAAATTAGGCATTTTTATATTAGAATCATTAGTAACAATAAATAATTTATCACCTTCAATAAGCTTAGTACCACTACTAGGATACTGTTTTATTATTTTATTTCCATTACCAATAATTATAGCATTCAACTTTGTATTTTGTAAAACACTTATATCTTTGCTCAAATATGAAGGTACAGTAATAATTTCTTTACTGTTATTATTGTCAGTTGTTATTTCTAAATATTTAGCAATATTAGCCATAACGGTTGTAGTAGCTTTAGATATACCAATTGTACCACCGTGAGTAGGTTTTTTCATGGCTGCATATACAATAATTTCAGGATCTTCATAAGGAAACATTCCAGAGAATGAAAAGACATAATCATTTTCACCTGATAAGTATTTTTTACTAGCATTATCAAATATTTGGGCAGTACCAGATTTACCAATAACTGTTGTGCCATCTATTTTAAATAATGTAGCACTGGTAGGAGCCCATGAAGCATTAACTGCATTATACATAAGTTCTTTCATTTTACTTGCAGTAGCACTACTTACAATTTGTCCTAATTCTTCTCTTTTAGATTCATAAATTGTTTTATTATTATTAGAATCTACTATTTTAGAAATTATGTGAGGCTTTAACATCACACCATTATTAGCTATCATAGTTAGAGCTTGTAAATGTTGTATAGGAGTTGTTGTTATTCCTTGTCCATAACCAGCAGCAGCTACTTCAATAGGATAAGTAAATTCTAAATTACCCGATAATTCACGCGATAATTCAATACCAGTTGTTTTTCCAAAACCATACTTTTCTAAACAATTTCTCAAATCATCCCTATTTATAAAGGTTTTAACCATATTAGCTATAGCAACGTTAGATGAATAAGCATATCCTTCATCAAAAGTAAGCTCTCCCCAACCAACAGGATTCCAGTCATTTACTCTATTTCCTTCTTTATCAACCTCAAAAGAACCTGATTGATAAGTTAAACTACCATTATATGTTCCTTTTTCAAGTGCACACATATATGTATATGTTTTCATAGTAGAACCTGGTTCATACAAATATGAAGATAATGGATTTTCATAGTTAGTAATGTTTCTTACATTAGGATCAAATGAAGGAGAAGTAGCGGATGCTAAAATTTCTCCTGTCTTAGCATTCATAACTGTTATAAACATCCATTCTGGATTATATACACTTGCCTGCTCTTTTATAGCACTCTCAGCAAATCTTTGAATATTAGAATCAATCGTTAAATATATATTATTTCCATTTTTTTCTTCTACTTTTTCTTCTTTAGTATCAGGAATTTTATAACCAAATCTATCTCTTTGATATTTAATATAACCGTCTGTTCCTTTTAGTTCATTATCATACTTGGATTCTATTCCAAGCTCACCTGATATTACTTCTTCTTCTTTTTGTGTATTACTGTTAATTACAGTTTTAGTCTTAGCATATCCTATTACATAAGATGCAAAGTCACCATTAGGATAATATCTTTTTTGCGTTTCTATAAAATCAATTCCTGGTAAATTTAATTCGACTATTTTATCTTTTTTTAGCTCTGTTATTCCTCTACCACCAGGTCCTAATTCTACTTGTTTTACATCTCTATTTAAAAGTTCTAGTATATATGATGATTCCATTCCTAAGACTTCACTTAAACTTTTAGCTGTAAATTCTTTATCTTTAACATAAAAGGGAATATTTCCTGAACTTCCCCTATTTTCATCTAAATAGGCAATTACTGTATATGAACTAACATTTAGCGCTAATGCATTTCCTGATACATCAAAAATACTACCACGTGTAGCCATTAATGTATTAGAAAAAGTGCTTCTTCTTGAAGCAAACTCATCCATGTTTATTCCATATATTGTAGGTGATAAAGAAAGATAAGCATACTGAATATAAAGCACAAAAAAAACAACTAGGAACACAGTAAAAACAACTTTAGGAAATTTCCAATTTTTGTTTTTACCACTAGTCATTTTATCACCTCTTAATTTTCAATAATAACTATATTATCTTTATTATAAGCCAAACCCATGTCTTTGACAATATCTTTTATATTATCGAATGAAGTTAGTTCATTAACTTTCATAACTAAACTTTCATTTTTTTTGCTTTGATTACTTACTTCTAAGTTAGATTTTTCTATACTTAGCTTTAAATTACCAATATTAGCACCAAAGAAAACTTTTAATAAAACGAGTCCACCCATGCATAATATAGCACTACTATATAATAATTTTTCTATTTTTGTTAATTTTACTTTTCTTACCTTTTTTTTCTTCATGTTTATCCCTCATTTTATTCGTTCAATTACTCTTAATGTAGCGCTTCTACTTCTTGGATTAGCTTCTATTTCTTCTTTGCTTGGTAAAACTTTAGCAATTATTTTATAATCAGGCATCTTATCAAGTGGTATCACTGGCATTTTTTTTAAAACTTCATCTATTTCTGAAACTTCTTTAAAAACTTTCTTGCATATTCTATCTTCTAATGAATGAAATGTAATTACACAAATTCTTCCACCAACATTTAATATATCAAGAGCGTCTCTTAAAGATGATTCAAATACATTTAATTCATCATTTACTTCTATTCTTATAGCTTGAAAAACTTTTCTTGCTGGATGTTTTTCTCTACTATATTTAAAAGGTACGCTAGCATGAATTATATCAACTAATTCTAATGTAGTTTCTATTTCCTTATTTTTTCTATATTCCTCAATTTTACGAGCAATACTCATTGCGTATTTTTCTTCACCATAGTTTTTAAATATTCTAACTAAATCATTAAAAGAATATTCATTTACTACTTTTTTAGCAGTTAAACTACTAGTTTTATCCATACGCATATCTAATGTCGCGTCTTGATGAAATGAAAAACCTCTATCTTTAGTGTCCAATTGTGGACTAGATACACCTAAATCATATAAAATAGCATCTGCTTTATCAACATACTTTTTTATATCTTTAAAATTACTTTTAATTATTTTATAATTGTTTCCTATTTTCTTTAATCTTTCTTCGCTATATTTAATAGCATCGCTATCTTGGTCAAAGGCGAAAAGAAACCCCTTTTTGATTCTTTTAAGAACACTACTACTATGTCCGCCATAACCTAAAGTCATATCAATAGCGATACTATCTTCTTTTAAATTTAAATATTCTAGACATTCATCTAATAATACACTTATATGCATATCAATTTAAATTAACAGAAAATAGGCTATCAGCGATATCTGATAAGTTGTCTTCATTTTGACTTATAAATTCATCCCACATATCTTTTGACCAAATTTCAAGCCTGTCATTAACACCAATAATAACGCAATCTTTAGTTAATTTGGCATACTTAAGTAGTGGCATTTGAATATTAATTCTACCTTGCTTATCAAATTCGCACACAGTTGCTCCAGAGAGGAAAAAACGCATGAAGTTTCTAGCATCTTTTGTATTTGGCAATTCTTTATATTTATTTATGACATTATTCCATTCATTCATAGGATAAACAAATAAACAATTATCTAATCCTCTAGTTACAATGAACTTTTCGCCTAAATCATATCGTAACTTAGCAGGAATTGTAAGTCTTCCTTTATCATCAATTGAATAATGATACTCACCCATAAACATAAATCATCACCACTTTTCCCCACTTATCTCCACTGTCTACCACTATTTTACTATTTAAATAGTATTTTGTAAATAGTTTATGTGTAAAATTGTGTAAAAGGATAAGCTAAAAAATATCATTTTTTTACAGTAATAATTTTTTTCAGAAATAACGACATTTTAACTAAACAACTAATTGACTTATTTAAAATATTGTGGTAAAGTTAAATGGCATGCAGAAATACTATATATAGGAGGTAAATATGGCAAAGAAAGTTACAAGTAAAACACCTTTATTTGGAAACAAGAGATCTCATTCTTGCAAAGCAACAAAACACGCTAGAAAACCAAATTTACAAAAAGTAACATTTGATGGTATTAGTGTTAGAATGAGTGCTAGAGAACTTAGAACATTAAAAAAAGCAGATAAAGCTGCTTAAGAACCATTAGGTTCTTTTTTTTATTCTATTAAGTTCTAATACATAGTCATCATTTAAATGCATTCTTAAGTTAATTTCTTCAACTAAACGAATTAAATATTTTTCTAAACATACTAAACTTTTATCGTTTAGTTTTTCTTTATCAATAAAATATTTGCAAATTAATCTTTCGCAAACAAGAGAAATATAGTTTCTAATAGAAATTGAAACATTGCTATAAGAATCTAGTCCTAATCCTTTATGACCTATATTGCTAATTGAGTAATAAGATTTCCCTAAACAATTATTAATTACATTTAAAATAGCTTTACTATCTTTAGTGTCTGTATATCTATTTTTTAAATCAACTATATTTTTATCAACATTAGCGTTATTTACTCTATATATAAAAGGAAGTCCTAAATTAAAAACTTGTTTAGAAACATGATTTCCAAGTAAAAGTTTAAAAATATTTATTAATTTTTCACCACTATTTGAAGTATTTATATCACGGTTTTTATTATTAACATTTAGTATTTGTCTTCTTATTGTTTTTAATGCATGATATTCATTAATATAAGTATTATTATATTCGCTTAATTCTAAAAAAACGCGTGCTAAACTTAAAGAATTATACAAATCTATATTATCCTTAGAAACATTATTAAATTCATCATAACTTATATTATAAGTAGGATTTATTAATGCTTTTTTTAAATTAAAATTTACAAGTTCTAAATTTCTAGTAAATTCAAATGAATAGCAAATACATCTTCTATCCTTTCCTACTGTCAAAGATAGTACATTTTGAGATAAACTTGAAGGAAGCATATTAACTGTTCCTAAATTAGTCCATATCGTTTTTCCCATCATACGAGCTCTTTTATCTAAGTCAGTTTTAGGAAGAACATAGCTAGAAACATTAGCCGCATATATTTCTAAAAGATAATTACCATTTTTTAGTTTTGTAACAGAAAAAGCATCATCCCTTATTCTAGTGTATTGACCATCCATTGTAATTATACATTTATCTTTTATTTCTTCATAATTTTTTTTAATAATTGGATTTATAGAAAATTCTGGTTCAGTTAAGTTAATATTATAAATATTACTTACATCTTCACGATTATCAAAAACATAAGTATCTTTAATATTTGCCATAACTCTTTCTAAAAATAGTTGTGTTTTATCATCATTGTCTAATTTATAACTTTTCAAAGATTGGGTAACTTTATTAGCTATTTCATCATTAAGCTTATGATGAGAATTAATAAATAAGGCATTTATAACCGCATCATAGTAGCTCAGAAAATATGCACTATTTCCTTTTAAAGATTCAATATATTTATCTACTATTTTATCTACTAATAAAGTATTACTACTATCTTTAGAATTTATAATATCTGGATAAGTTTTAAATAATTCGATACATAAATCAATATTTCTAATTTCAAATATTATTTTCTCCGCAAAATCTTCTAAATTTCTTTCATCTTCAACTATTTTACTTGAAAAATCTAGTTGTTTTTTTAATAATTGAATATTATCTAAAACAATATCAAATAAGCTACTAAACTCATCATCAGAGTCCATTAAGCATATTTTAACATTTTCTTCTAGTTTATTAAGGCATAATTCTATTTCATTAAAATCATCTATTTCTTTATAATTACAAGGATTATTAAGTATTTTAAATGCTTTAAATATATACTTTTTATTGCTTATATCTCTTAATTTAATTATTTCGATATTTATAAAATCAATTATAGAACAAATACATTCACTAGAATCATCAAAATTAAAATGCCTCATTGCTAGATTTAAAGTAAAATTATTAGTATTATCCAAATATTTTTTAAAAGAAAGATTTTTAAACATAAACCCCCACTACTTTCTTAAATTTTCACCTATCATTGTCAAATTAACAGTCAATTGTTTTACTCTTTCTATTATACGTCTTGCTTTTACAATATCAGAACCATTTTTAGAATTAGAAAAGTGATTTTCTAGTTCTTCAATTGTCAAATTAGAAGTAAAGAAAGTCGTTTTATGTTCCTGCATACGATACTGCAAAATAGTTCCTAATATTTCGTCTCTTGACCATCCTGTCACTTCTTCAGCACCAATATCATCAATAAGAAGTAACTCTACATTCTTAATATATTCATATTTTTCATTATAGCCACTATCAAAAGAACTTTTTAAATCTCTTAAGAATTCTGGCCAGTATATAATCGCACTTTTTATATCTTTTTTAGCTAGTTCATTAAAAGCTGCTGAAATTAAATATGTTTTACCGCATCCAAAATTACCATTTAAATATAAACCTTTGGCTTCTTTTTTATAATTTTTAACAAAATCAAAAATCCACTTTATCGTTTCATGTCTTGATTTACTTTGTGTATAAATATCACTCATTTTAGCGTTTTTAATGTCTTTAGGCATGTTATATGTATAGATATTTTCCATATATTTATTAGCTTTATCTATTTCTTTTTTATATTTACAGATAACATAATTGAATTCTAGCATGCCATCTACTATCATTGGTGAATAACAATATCCTTCTATTTTATTTTTACACTCAAAAATATTAGGACATGTTTTACAGTTTTTGTATTCTTTGACACATTCTTCTAAAGTAGTAGTTCTTTTTACTAATTCTTTTCTTTCTATATTTAAATTATCAACTAAATTTTTAAAGTCTTCATCTTTTAATGCTTCCTTATAACTTTTTACTAAAGAACTCTCATCATAATAAAAGCCTAGGCCTTTAACCATATTATTCATATCTTTCATTATTTAAACTCCTTTAACATATCGTCTATTTCTTTTTGTTCTTCTAAAGTAGCTTCATTTTTATCTATCTTTTGATCAAACCAAGCAGGTTTTATTTCTTCTTTTTTATAAGTCTTTTTTCTTTTGTTTTTTAAATTATATTCTTTACGAGCAAACTCCATTGCATCTTCGACTGTTTCTATTTTACTTATTTTCCATTGTGAAGCAATTGTTTCAACATATGATTTAGTTAATTTGTTATTATTTATTTTAAGTACAAAATCAATTAAAACATTAACAACTGCTGGATTAAGTTTTAAATCAACTATTAAATGTTCAATAAGCATAAGTTCTGTTTTAGTAGGAGCTCCGCCATTTTGTTTAGATGTAAGATAATCATATGGAGAAGTTGTTTTGAATGTATATATTTGCCTTGATTCTGAAGATGTATTATCTATTTTCATATAATCTGGTGTATCTTTATAAATAATACTTGGAAGCTTTCCATTGTTTTCAAATTGATAATATTTTCTAGAATTTTCTCTTAGCAATTTATTATCTATTTGTTTTTTTTCGTTCAATGAATTTAATATTACTTGACTTAATATATTATTATCAAAATCATATATAAAAGATAATTCAAGAATTAATTCTTTTGTGTCTTTTGTTACTTTTCTATAATCTATTTCGTTTGAAATAAGAGAAAATAAATCATTTAAATCTACTTTAGAAATTATTTCTAGTTTTCTTTTATTGCTTCTTCTTATTTCATCATTTATTATTTCATAATTAGTTTGACCTTTAGTTTCAAATACTGAAGAAAAAGAACTAGTTATATCTATATAATTTGTTAAATCTATTTGAACTTTTTTATAATAGGCAATTATTTTTTCATATTCTGTTTTACCTATATTGTTATATAAAAGTGTTGATAAAATAGGATTTGTTAAAAATTCATGAGCACTCATTGGTGAATAAAGTTCATATATATAATTTTTAATACCTTTATTTTCTTTGTAGTATGTTTTTATTAAACCAATTCCTTCTAATTTTTCACGTGCTATTATAATTTCTTCTAATCTAATTTTAAGATTACTCATCAAATGATGATGTGTCCATTCATTTGACATAAGTTCTGATTTATCTAAATATGACCACAATGTAAGGTATAAACTAATGGCCATGCTTCCAATTAATGGTTGATAAAGCATAATTAAAAGGTTTCTATCTCTTTCATTTAAAAGTGTTTTATTAATGACTATATATGTATCTGCTGGCAAAACTGTAGTTTTCATTATAACACCTCTAATTCTATTAATAGTTTATCATAAATAGTTATGTTATAACAAGAAAAACTAAACATTTTTGTAAAATAAAAACTCTATATATTACAAAGCAAAAAGGATGATTTTGAATGAATACAGAACCTAAAAATGAATTATATTGTTTGAAAATCAAAGCGCAAAATTAGAAGTTAATATGAAAGATGAAATGGTTATCGCAAAATTTGCGAATACCACTAAACATGGCGCAATTAAAGGAAAAAGTCAAACTCACATGATTGATTATTATAATTTAGATATGATTATAAGTATCCTTGCCTTTTGATAGATTTTATATTTTTAACAATTTATTAATTTCATCAAATAATGCTGAACAGTTTTGGTAATCAGATTTTTTTAAATCAATTAATATTTTTTTACTAGTTCATCACCATTATTTAATTTTGAAATTGCATATATATTTTTTGATGCTTTATTGTAAATATCTCTATTTTTTCCAAGTTTTAAGATATTGTAAAATTCATTAATAAAATGATCATATAATTCTTCGTTATATTTATCTTTTAAAATTTCTATATTATCTGACAACAAATACCTATAATTACTATTAATTAACATATTCCATAATTTTTCCTTTTTATCATAACGTTTATATAGTTTAATAAGTAAAAATATATCTTTTGTTTTATTTTCAATAGTATTAATTATTTTCTTCTATTTCAAAATTTAATAGTTCTTCACACATTTTTTCGTATAAATCTTGTTCGTGACGGGTAGTATCAATTAAGAACATTTTATCATTTTCATATTCTTTTAAACCTTTCATATAATAAGGTTTATCATCATCTAATACAATAAATGGCATAATGTTATTTCTTAAACATTCTTTAAACATTATTATTCTACCTACACGACCATTCCCATCTCCAAATGGATGTATTCTTTCAAATCTAAAATGAAAATCAACAATATCTTCTAAAGTAATATTAGTTTTAGAATTATATTCATTTAATAATTCTTCTATTTCTTGTTCTACATCTTCTGGAGCAGTAGTATTAATAACATTAACTACTCCTATTATATTAGGAACAACTTTAAATCCACCAACATTATATCTAGGATTTTCTTCATCACTAGTATTTCTTTTTAATATCTTATTCATTTCAATTATCATATCTTTAGTTAATAAGTTATCAACATTATCTAACATATAATCAAATAATTTAAAATGATTTTTAGATTCGGTTAAATCATCTAATTTTATTAAATCATCACTTTTAGGAATAAATGAAGATGTATCAAAAATTGCTTCAGTTTGTTCACTAGTTAATCTACTACCTTCAATTTTATTTGAATTATAAGCAAAATTAACTTGTGAATAATGGTATATATTTCCTTTAAATTTAGACTCTTTTTGTTTAATTAATTCATTTTTAATTTTATTTATATCCATAAATTAATCTCCTTTCAATATGAATTGATAATTTAGCAATTCATCAAATTATTAATTTCTTTTAAATCTAACTTTTTTAATATCATTTACTCAAAATAATAGTTATATCGCTTTCTCCATTTTCATCAATAACAGAGTGTTGAGCAATTTCCAATTGATAATTATTTATTACAACTTTTGAACAAAAGTAATCTACAATATGTCTATTATTACAAAATTTATTAATCATCAATAAACCTATATCTCTCTCAAATACTTTTCCCATTTCAATTTTCATAAAATTCACACCAAACCTTGAAATTTCTATATCAATTATACCACAAAAAAGACATTTCTTACCAAAATACCTTTTATTTATGCTTATTATCTTTCATCATATTTCGATCTATCATAAATTATCACTCTTGTGGGATATCGTGTTAAATCTAAAAATGGTATTCTATTTAGAAAATGGCTAATAAAGTTTTAAAATATTATTTGATTAAAGGTTATTTAGTTAATCAAAAGCGACTAGAATATTTAGAAAAAAACGTTGAATTACTAATAGGATTAATACTAAATTAGAAGGAAATGAAGCACAAGAAATTATTAAAGTAATTAATAACTACTCTACTGCTTTGAATTTGCTAAACAATTATACCTACTGGTACAACTTGTAATAGCATTATAACTTATGAAGAATGTAAAAAATAAGCAATAATCTAAAATTTAATAATGATAGTAATTTATTTGTACTCGAAAGAGATAGTGGTTCGAAAGCAATTCTGGGCGCTATTTACCAATCTTTTGATGTATAATCCTACCGTTAAAGAAAAAGTTGCTAATTTACGCCTTGACATATCCTTTGTAATAACCATATTAACTTTACCAGATTCAATATCACTAATTAATCTATTAAAATCAAGTCTATCAAAATTAGTACCAGAGTATCCATCATCTATATAAATATCATATACTCTTAAATTATTTTCTTTTACATATTGAAGAAGTAAACTTTTTTGATTAGTAATACTTTCACTTATCTGTGTTTTATCATCATCTTCACGAGAAAGTCTAATATAAAGACCAACATTGTACATCTTATTTATACTCTCTAAATAATTCAATGCTTACCTCATTCTTTTAGAGATAAATAAGTACATGATGATGATACCATCATTTTTTTATTTTTACAAATCTTTTGAAGTTCTTTTAATAATACTTTAATAAAAATATCATTAATATTCTCTTTTGAATTATAAATTGTATTAATTTTATATTGACCCATAAGACATCTCCAATTAATCTTATGACAAGATATATATAATTAAACATTCTTTTCTCCTAATTTATGTTCAAGAGAATATATATTTATTAAATGAATCTCAATAATATTTTTGCCATCGCTGTTATTATCAATTTCAATATGATAAATATTATCATCAAGTTGACCATTAATCATACTCTTCTCTACTTCAGTTATTTCTTTGTTTATTGAAACAACAGAATATGTTTTTTTGTTTTTTCTTTTTCTATTTCTTCTATTTCTCTTTGTTCTTTATAAAAAGCTTTAGGAAATATATGATGTACGTCTTCTCCACCTTCTACAACACAATCAATTAACATATTTTCATCTAAATTATGTTTTTTACAAATTTGATATGTAGAAAATAACAAAAATTTATTTGAATCAAAATCGTTTTGTCCACAAAAATTTTCGACATAACTATTAATTATTCTATTATTCACCGCTTATCACTCCAAATTATTTAACACACCATTTTCCAAATCATTTATTGAATATAAAGTATCCAATTCATTAAAAGTTTCTTCTAAATTTTTTCTAGCACTAACCCAACCAGTTCCATCTGTAAACCATATAAAGGTTACACCATCAACTTTTTTAGATTCTTGAGCTAACATTTTATAACTTCTTGCAGTTTCATTTAATTTTGAACCTCCACTAGAATAAAAATTTGTTTCTATTACATATACCTGTTTATCTGTTTTAATTACAAAATCAAATCTTTTAGTTGATGTATTATGCCCAGACATTTCACTCAAATCAAGATTCCATTTCTTTTCTATATCTTTTAGATACGTCTCTTTAAAATAATTAACATTTTTTTCATAACCAGCTTTTATTATATATGATTCAACCAAGTTTTCCATTAAATGACCACCACGATTTTTTCTACCATTTGAATCTAATCCAACTTCAATTCCTAAAACATAGTCATATAAATTATTTATAATATGATTTTGTAGTAAATCAAATAAACCACTTTCTCTCATAAATTTAATATAATCTTTTATAGAATAAACCATTTTATCAAACTTAAACAAATATTCATTTATTTCATCTTTAACAAATATTTCTCTTGAACGAACTGCAAGTAGTAATGGTATGCACTCTAGAGTTTCAGGATACTTAATTAAAATATTTTGAAATTCTTCCTCAATATTTTTACTACCAATTAAAGAATTTAAAATATTAAGTTCGACTTTAACCTTATCTACATTTTTTACACACTTCCTATAAAGAAAACAGTAATAACATAGTTGTCATTACTGCTTCACATATTTTTTTATTTATCTTTTTTTACAAATTTTCTATCTATTTTAATATACTTCATACTATAATATAATTTTTCATAGCACCTTAGGTTTTTACTTTTCCCATACTGCATAAAGAGTTGTATCTTCTGCAAGTAACACTTTATCATAAATTGGTGTTTCGTTTTTATCAACCCAACCTTTAAAAACATAACCATCTCGTGTTGGCTCTTTTGGAAGTGTAAGTTCTGTATCTTTACTTATAGTAATACTTTCTATTTTACTTCCACCTTTAGTATCAAATGTATTGTTATTGTTTCTTTTTTATCTTCTTCCTTGCTGTCTTTCATAGGGCAAACATATTTAGCTGTTTTTAAAACTGTCTTAGTTTTACCATCAGAACATTTATAAGTATTTGTAAATATTCCTTTATCTTTATAAACCATAGAACCACCATTATAATAATCTCTAATTTTAATTATTGGACTATTATTAAATAAAAGAGCGACTATAAAATCAAAAAATATTAAACCTATTATAGAACACAGTGTAATTATTATTATTTTCTTTTTTATTTTACCTCCTCATAAATAATAAGACATGCGATTTTCTTCTTGTATATTAATTATATCATGAATTTTCAGTTTTCAAAAAAGTTTTTAATTTGTTTGTGTTTAAAATGTTAGATTTTTATTAAAAAGTATAATAAAAAAGCACATTTTAAATTTCTTTGGATTTTATCATTATATAAAAATAAGCAGTAGATTTACTGCTTATTAAACTTATTTAACTTTATTAGCAAGTTTTATAACTGCTTTAGTATATTTCATAAGTTCTTTTTTGTTTTTAAATCCACAAGTCATTGCATAATAATCAGTATAACTATCATCTTCTTTTACTAACTTTAATTGTAAAGATTTATTTATATTATAATTTTCTTTAGCAGATAAATTAGATAATTTAGAGTAATCTTTAACTGTTATATTATAAAGTGGATCGTTACTTTTAAATTTATCATATATTTCATTTGATATTATACAATTATCAATAAGTTCCTCATTATTCTCAAACTCTATTAATGTCTTGTTTTTTTCAGGATATACTGTTACATTTTTAACTCTATCAATGTACACTACTTTTCCATCTTTTATTTTGCCTACATATGGTTCTCTTGATGATAGTAAAACAATAATTAGTATAACAATTAGAAGAATACTTGAAATAATGATAATTTGTTTTTTAGATAGTTTCTTTATCTTTAATTTTGTTTTCTTCACATTACAATCCCTCAATTTTTATATTAAAAAGGAGTTAGAGAAAACTCTAACTCACAGTTTAATTTGTTTGTTTTCTTCTATAAAAGATTCCAGCTCCAGCAAGTCCTACGATTGATAAGATTCCACTTATTATATAGAATCCAATGTTATCTCCAGTATTTGGATTATCAGTAGGCACTGTTACTCTTGCTACATTGAATGTTGCAATTGCTTCTCCATCATCATTGAATAGTACTTTTAAAGTGTGTTCTCCAATAGATAATGTGTCAACAAATTCTTTCTTTAATGTAATTATTGTGCTTCCACTTTCTGCTGTATAATTTTTAGGATCAACTAATTCATTGTCAACATATACCTTACCATCATCAAATAATCTAAAGTCAGCATTTATTTTAAATTTAGCTTCATTATTTTTAGTGATTGTATATTTTTGATTAGCCCCTTCAGTTACTTCATAAACTATTTTTTCAACTACAACTTCTAAATTAATATTAGATGTTATATTTGTAAGTTTTAAAGTATCTCCAACCATATCAGCAGTTTTATCAGTTCCATCAACTAGAACTTTAACTAGTTTATATCCACTATTAGCAGTTATAGTAAATTCTTTATCTTCACCATAACTTACTGCAACTACACCATTTGGAGTAATAGTAGCACCATCTACATCTTTAACAGTTACAGTAAATGGTATTTTCTTATAACTTACTTTAACTTCTTTTCCTTCATCTACAGTAAGTTCTATTCTATTACCAGTTACAGTAGTTTCTACTGTATTTACTAATACTTTATCAATCATATATCCAGCATTTGGTGTAAATGTTATTTCAACTTTAGTTCCTTCAACAACACCTGTTTTACTTTCTGTAATTGTTCCATTTCCACCTTCAACTGATGTTATTACATCAAACTTATCTTTAACATTAACCTCAATATCAATATCAGTTATTGTTTTATAGTTTGTAGTATCAACTGGAGTATATCTTGCTTTATAAGTATGTTTTCCAGCTGTTAATACTGTACTTGCATCATTCCAAGTAAATCTATCAGGTAGAGTTACATCATTTAACGTTTCTCCTTTTACACCAATAAGACCAGTTGGTACTGTATAGTCTGGTGTTGCTTGAGTGATTGACCAGTTAATAGTTAAATCACTATT
>OBKS01000439.1_pt1 | contig 41135 bp, 84 predicted proteins | sample 1517381 | NCBI WGS metagenome assembly OBKS01 (sample SAMN04571686, study PRJEB22368) | human gut metagenome | biome: human gut; material: stool | host: Homo sapiens | place: Luxembourg | collected 2012-08-03 | reverse complement strand
ATGTCATTATTCAGTATTATTGAAATCAGCCTTCAATGGCAGCCTGCGCCGCAGCAATATAGCATTATCACACAATTAATTAATATATATTTCTAAGCCAATTCTATACTTCTCAAAGCATATTCCAATAGATTGTATAGGGAATATAATCAACTCCCATTACTTGCATTGTTACTCAATAAAACTCTCTCTATACGTCAAACCCTCTTTTTAAGAACATATCTTTAATATTATCTGTTTTCTTTTCTATATTTTCACAACCCTTTCTGTTAACAAGAATATAGGAGCTTACATTGCTATATTCAACGTGTTCAAATGTTTCCCTCCCAAATAGATTTAATGCCAGCGTTCTATATATTCTGAACCTTTGGTTGTTTGCCCTCTTTTCAACCTTGTCACTCTCCATATCCATGCTTTCTGCCCCATTTACTGCAAAGGATGCTTGTGGATATTCTTTTATCAAGGAAGGAATTATCGACGCACATGTCACAAATATCTTTAGTGCGCTTTTGTAATTGTGAGCCTTTATAATTCTATTATATTTGTTATCCAATTTCTTGTCCCTTGCAGCATAGAACTTAATAGCGAAAACATCTTCATACGCTTCCACTCTAATTATATACTTTAGTCTTTGGCATAGTTCCGTCCTGTCAGTATAAAATTTGTATATCAATGAAAAATCAAAAGCGTCCCTTTCTTTTGGAGACGCTTTTTGTATGAATTTTAATCTAAACGGTTGAATTCGGTCCAACATTTACATAATCATTTTTGTGGTAGTTGAAATGAAGCAGCACGAGTCGCTAACAATTCTCCCCTCTCCAACAATTTCACGCAGGGGAGGGTACTTGACTTCGCTTCGCAACGTCCATCCCAGTCTATCACCTTTAGGCTTTATACGATGTGGATGCTTTGAAGAACACTTTGCTTTCTTACTTTCTATTACACTTCCCATATTGTTTTGATTATTATATTATAGAAAGAACGACACAGTCTAAACATAACACCACCTAAACAATGCTATAAGCATTGCCAGCGACATTACAATTACAGTATTTGCCTCATAATACAGTCTTTCTTATGCAAATTAAAGCAGAAATAAACATGTAACCAAAACAAGAGACAGATTTCTTTGTAATTTAGACATTTTCTAAATAGTCAGTCAGTCTTTTCTATTGTCGTTTTAATTGCTATGGGCTGACCGCAATGTGGACATAATTCACTTTTGGTTTCTTTGGTCACTTCTTCTGGGGATGCGAAGAGCTGCCACATAGGAACATTGAGAGCGGTGGCTATTTTTTCGTAAGATACAATGTTTGCAGTACCATTTATTTGGGTAGACAATGTTACCCTACTTATTCCTAATTTGTCAGCAAGTTCATTTATAGTGATACCTCGCTCTTTTAATATTTCCTTTATTCTATTCATTACTCAATGTTTTTAAGACTGTACAAATATACATTAAAATTAGATTCGTAAAATGAAGTGCTTACAAAAAATTATTAAACGAAAGCATTTTATTTATCACGACCCTTTGAAATGTAATACGAACTACTTACATTTGCATCATCAAAGTTAAACCAATAAAAACAAAACCTTATGAAACGCTACGATTTAAGCAAGATAATGAAAGCCGCCCACCAGATAAAGAAGTACATGAAACTGTATTCTCTTACCCACGGAATAAAGACATGGGCAGATTGCTTGAAACTTGCCTGGACTAACGAAAAGAAAATGGTATCGGATGAAGAAGCAAGAAACGCAGAGAAGGAAGCCATGAAAACAGCTTTAACCAAACCCGAAAGAAGAAGCTCATACGATTACTTCCACGCTCCGGCTTCCGCTTACTATACAAGCAACAGCAGAGGACGTTTCGGTTCTTGCTTTGTAGGAGATTAAGAGAATATTGCCACATGATAGCATAGACGTACGTTGAGGTTTCGACCAACGCTCATGTTTGACGCCCCGGCAGCAATACGGCTGCCGGGATATTGTATTTTTACTAATCACGAATGAACTTTTTAATCCACCACACCCTATCCCCTACTACCTTATATTTAAAACAGATAGCGATAAGGATAAAAAAGAGGACTGAAAAAGTCCTCTCCTTCTGTATGTTTCTTTATTCTTTTGGTGGAGTATTATCAAACAAAAATAATTCTTCAGGGAATTGTATATCAGTTCGGTCATCCATTAGCATATTTTCACCTTGAAGCTCCATCTTATCTTTGTGCACTTTATATACTATACTCCTACCGTAAGAATTTAGCGTCAATATAGGAGGGTCATAGTCATATCCCCCATCTATTACTACACCATAAACACCTGGAGTACCTGGTATATCATCATATTCCATCGTAAAACTTTTATCACTCCTAAACCACGCTTTATATCCTACTATTCCATTGCCTGGCTCTATATAATTCTTAGGATTGGTCCAATAAGTTTGGACAAAATCCCAATTACTAATATATTCTTCGTCATCCGAAGAACAGCCAACAAGCAAAAGGAATAAAGGAATTAAATAAAAAATCTTTCTCATAACTATATTCCATTCATTTAAGTTTATAATCTTCGTTGTTTGTTAACTCGGAGATGAATTTCTGAACCGCATCTATTAACGACATGTTTACCGCAATTACCGATGGGTCAATACTCATATCCACATGCGTATGAAAAAATCTTTTGCTGTTTGAAGCATTTTCACCGCGTCTTCTTTACTCCTACATTCTATTGCTTCCATTGTTGTTTATTCTATTTATTATTTCGCTCTCTACCTTGACCAGAAGTCTGATTTTGCTCTCTATTAGGTCGTTTAGTAGACGGTCTTTGTGAATTTCCGGGAGTTGGCAGGTCTTTTTGTTTTAAATCTTTCATACTTCTATTTCTTTATATATTTCATTTAAATAATTGTCACTTCTTTGAGCTGCTATTTTCTCAATTTTTTTATCTATTTTCCCAAATAACAAACTCATAGTTACATCGCTGTTAGAATATTCATTTATAATAGAATCATATTTTTCAGAAGCAGTCTGTTCACTAATCTCATTTGAGTATAACTCATCAAAAACATTTTGAAGTTTTTGCAGAAATGTTCTATAAGAAGAAGTTAGCTCTGATAATTTTTTTATATCTTGTGGTTCCATAAAAAAGACAGGAAAAAAACTCTTTGTTATAGATACTAATCCAACAACAATACCAGTAGCCATCGGTATATATTCATTGATTAACGCTAAAGCTGCTCCACCTATTGATAAGACTGTTACAAATCCATTACGGATACGTTCACAACGAGAATGTTTATCCAACAACATAGCAGAATAGTATAAATTGGTAGATGACTGCTTCATTGAATAATACAATCTATTTAGCAATATTTCTTTCCTTATAGAATCAGCCATTATAAACTTCTTTATAGTATTAAGTACAATAATTATTTCCCAACTTTTAGCAAATCAGAAAAATGGCATAGAACTTCATATTCATCCCCATCTACCATAATAACACGACAAGTCGTCGCACGGTCTTCGATAACCTTTACTTGATTCATATTTATGGCTACACTTCTTTCAAATGTTGTCTTATCCCCTATTTCTCGAATTGTAAATATTGAAAAGTTGGAATTTGGAAAATGTTCATTATTAAAATTTTCTTCTCTTAACATACTACCTTCTCCACGCAATAACCATTCCGATGAAATCTCCGGAAAAGCTGATAGCACATTCATTATTAGGTCAATTGAAATACCTCTTTTCCCTATTAGCTGGTTATTCACCGTAGTTTGCTCCATATTTATTTTATTAGCAAACGCATTTTTTGATAACTTACAATGGGTTATCAACTGACTAACCCTCTGCAATACAGTTGTTTTCATAATATTTTTATTTAGAACGTTTATAAATAAGACATTTGACCTAAAATAATCTTTTATAAATTTCATATATTAGGTCAATTGACCTATATTTGCATTGTGATTCTAATCAAAACATAAATCACGAATGAAAAATTAATGAAATGAACAAAGGTATTTTAATTATCAATTGAATGGAGAAAATAATAGTTAAAAGAATTAAAGGAAGAGAACTTTCTGATACATTACGTTCAATGAAAGTGGGTGAAGAAATTCTCATTAAAGAGAAAGAATTTCGTTCTACAAGCGTTTCAAGCGCATGTTATAGACTGAAAAGAGAAGGGTTTTCATTCTCATGTTCTTCAAAGAAGAATATTGACGGAAGCAAAGTTATAAGATTAAGCTAAGGAGGAATAGCCATGAACATCAACAGACTGTCCAAACAGATTGCAGCATTCGCGGCAGGTTCTATCCTATTCTTCTGGATGCTGGGAATAGCCGGAAAAATGGACTATCAAGAAGCTGTAATAAACAGCATACCGAACGAGGCGTACAGCCAGATTGTAGAGAAGGTCGGGAATAACGCTTCTGATATTGTGAAAGAATACAAGAAGCATCAGAATTACTATGATTCACTCTCATTTTAAACAATACGATTATGGAACTCCAATTCATAGACAAGTCAGTAACATTCGACACATTCGTAACAAATGTGGCTGCAAAGCTTGCTTCATTCATGAAGGAGGATAAGGACGACAAGGAATACCTTTCTCAAAGAGAGGCTTTCCGCGAGTTCGGGGAAGCCAATGTACGGAGATGGTATAAACAAGGGAAGATACAGCCTTGCAAACGTCCGGGTAAAGTCGAGTATCCAACAGCCAAGCTAAAGGAGTTATCCAGAATACAACAAGATTATTTATGACGAAATCAAGGGATTACAATCTTGTGACTGAAGGAAGATACAACCACAGAGCCATCATGCAGCTTGCCTTCGCCTATTCCAGAAGGAACAAGTCACTCCGGTGGTACTCCTTCGGGCACGCGTTGAGGGAGGCTTGGGCTGATGCTCACCTTAAGATGGACAAATACACCTCTTCCCTTGTCGGCAGGGAACCTATAGGCAGGAAATGCAATAGCCATGATATAGGATACGCGATGCTCGGCTGGCGATACGAGCATATGGACATGAATCTTTAAACATTCCCGTGGTCGGATTGAACGGCTTCCGGTAGCGAGAACCGGACGGGAGCACTTGATAGGTCTTTGGAGCGGATTTAATCTGCAAATTGTGAAGCACAAGGCGGCTAAGACTATAACCCGTTGGCTTGTGAACATACAACGAAGTATTGAAATAGGGAATATCACACAGTGATAGCCATGCTGCGAATGGGCAGAAAGGTTTACGACGGTTCTTTTGCACCGAAATGTCCTACGGTGGCGAGTATGCGGTTTGGGCACCCGTATCGCAAAGGAACAATATTAAAAGACAATATAAGCGTCCTATCCAGTCCTCAATAGGTATAAAGTAAATGGCGGCGAAGGGCGACCATACCACGCTTATCGATATATCTCCCCTCCCGTCAAATTCGGGTATGCTGAAAGGCTAAACACGCATTGTTGCGTTGAGGGCGAGCACTTATACTTAATATTAAATGATATGGAGAAAATAAAAACATTTGAGGATTTGGTGTTTAATCCACATCCGGTTAGCAAAGAGGCGTGTAACCTTCCTCCAGCAATTAGAAAGGAGTGGATGGAAGCCAAACACGCTGTAATGCGGTTTGATAATGGATATGGAATAAGTGTTGTAAAAGGAAATATGTTCTATTCTAACGGCGTAGATACCTATGAAGTTGGAATCCTTAAAGAAGGCGTTCTCTGTTATGACACTCCTATCACGGATGATGTAATTGGCTATGTAAGTGCAGATGAGGTGTCTAATATAATGAAACAAATTCAAGAATTAAAGTAGAGAATTCCCGTGCTCCTCCATAGATGTTGGAGGGCAGTAAGGCTACCACCGGAACGCCCACGGGAGCATGAATGATTGAAGTTAGAGTTTAGTTTTTTGTCCGGTCGGTTTGAGAAAATAGACCGGACTCTTTTTTAGGGACATCAATTAAAGTAATATAAATATGGAAAAGAAATTTACCCCTGATAACATTCAGGAACTTAAAGAGAATCAAATATTTGTTTTTGGCAGTAATATGAACGGCAATCATGCCGGTGGAGCGGCCAAATTGGCAGTAGAGAAATTCGGTGCAATCATGGGACAAGCCGAAGGAATACAAGGAAAATCCTATGCCATTCCAACGCTGGATGAGGATATGGAGAAAGTCACAGAAGAAGATTTGATAAACCATTTGGCCAACTTGAGGCATTTTGCCAACGAACATCCGGAAAAAGAATTCCTTCTTACCGCCATCGGAACGGGAATAGCGGGGTTTGACACGAATTATATGGCATACATGGTACTCAGAGCGAATCTCCCGGGTAACGTTACCATACCAGAGGAATTCAGCAAGATAAGGGGATTCAAGGGGTTCAACCCCGACATGACTTGCAGGGGATTCAAGTATGAGGAAGGAAAGGATTACGAAGAGAAGGGTGATATAAGCGCTTGTAATAATGGATTCCATTTCTGCCTTCATCCCTTGGATGTATTCGGCTATTATCCTCCTGCATACATTGGTATGAACAAATTCCATGAAGTTGAAGGAAGTGGGGACATGGATGTTGATACGGATGATACAAAAATTGCTTGCTCAAAAATCCACATAGGAGCAGAGTTAAGCATTAAGAGCATTGTTGATGCGGCAATCAAGTTCACTTTCAGTAAATGTAAGTGGATAAAAGAAAAGATTGCTACCGGCTACCAAGGTGCTGCATCGGCTACCGGCAACCGTGGCGCTGCATCAGCTACCGGCGACCAAGGTGCTGCATCGGCTACCGGCGACTATGGTGCTGCATCAGCTACCGGCGACTATGGTGCTGCATCGGCTACCGGCTACCAAGGCGCTGCATCAGCTACCGGCAAAGAAAGTATAGCTCTTGCTGCCGGAAAGGATTGCAAGGCAAAGGGAGCATTAGGATGTTGGATTGTGCTTGCTGAACGTGGCGAATGGGACGGAAACACTTATCCTATCGTTTCAGTCAAGGCATTTAAAGTGGACGGAAAGTCTGTTAAAGCGGACACCTTCTATACATTGGTTAATGGTGAAGCTGTAGAGGCATCACAAGACTAAATAAACATATATGGGAAAGAAAAAAGTAAAAGTCAAGTACAACGCTCCCGGCTGGGAAGACAGAATCGGGACCATACACCGCATTAGCGGTGACAAGGTAACGATAGAGTTTGGAAAGCATTCCTTTATCGAGGTTTACAGAGACGAAATCATTTTTGTATGAGAAAGATAAATTGCTATACGGTATTCTTTGCCTTCTGCTTATTGTGGATGGTAGTATTACTGGTAAGGTCGGTAGCCGTAACCAATGTGGGGCAAGTATTCCCTGCATTCATGTTCTCCCTGATGGCATTCCTTTCATGCCTTGGGATATACATCACTTACAATGAGTGATTACGCTTAGAAAATAATGTTAGTATTTATTCGTGCCGTCCAATCTGCGAAGACGGGCGGCTATCCGGGATATTAGCTCAGAGGCAGAGCGGTGCATGGTATTGGTATTTGTAGTTTGTCATGGTATTGTTTAAAGGTTTCATGCACAGGTCACGGCGTTCAAGTCCCGTATATCCCACAAACCAATTATTAAATCATAATTATATGTCGCTTATTAAAAAATCAAACGAATTAGTGATACCGTCTATCATCAAGATGATGATTTACGGTCAGGCAGGTATGAGAAAGACAACTACCGCCCTTAGTGCTCCAAGTCCTTTGTTATTGGACTTCGACAATGGTGTCAAGCGTGTAAACATGTCACATCTGGACGGAGTGGATATTGTTCAAATTACCTCCTGGAATGATGTCCAACAAGTTCTGCAAGAAGATTTGTCCGCTTATCGTACTATCGTGGTTGACACCATCGGTAAAATGATGGACTTTATCATCTCCTATAAATGTGGTACCCGGCAGCCGCAAATAAGGGACTGGGGTGAAATTAACCAGGAGTTTTCCGGCTTTGTCCGCAACTTGTCAAACTTGAACAAGAACATCATCTTCGTTGCCCACCGTGATACAAGAAAGGAAGGTGACGATACGGTATTCATTCCTGCATTGCGCGAGAAGTCCTACAACTCCATCGTTACCGAACTTGACTTGCTGGGTTACATGGAAGCCAGAAATGAGAACGGCAGAGTTAAATGTACCATCACTTTTGACCCGACAAGCCGTAATGACGGGAAGAACACTTGTAACCTTCCGTCTATTATGGAAGTGCCTACCATTCTTGACAAAAACGGCAATCCGACGGCCAAGAACGATTTTATCACCACACAAGTGATTAATCCCTATCTTGCAATGCTGCAAGTAAAGAAAGCCGAGATTGACAAATACAACAAGGTGATAGAGGAAATCAAAGAGAGCATTGAATTTATTACTGATGCTCGGTCAGCCAATGATTTTGCTTCCCATATCAATGAATTTGAACATATTGGTAGTTCTTTGATGATGGCGAGAAGAATTTTCAGGGATAAAGTGAATGCTTTGGGGCTGATTTATGACGAGAAAACTAAAACTTACTCAGATGCAGCCTAATTATTGTATATATCCTACGATTCTTGACGCCTACTTCAACTACCTTAATAGCGATGTCATATATGAGCGTTATTATGGGTGGAGTGAAAATCCTTCATGTACGGAAGAGGAGTTTCGGCAGAAGCAGTTTCAAGGACTGATAGACCGTATTAACCGCAAACCGTTTGACAGCGAAGCGGCAGACCGTGGCACGGCTTTCAATGAAATCATTGATTGTATGATTGAGAACCGTAAATCTTCTATAATGGAAATTAGCAAGGCATATCACGATGACGGAACACTTTACGGGATAAAAGCTGTTTACAACAATCGCACTTTCACTTTTCACATTGACCTTTGCCGCGAGTTTGCCAACTACTACAAAGGGGCATTGACCCAACAAAGAGTAGAAGCCATCTTGCCTACTGCATACGGCAATGTTTTGGTTTATGGGGTAATTGACGAACTGATGCCTACCAGTGCTCACGACATCAAGACAACCGGAAGCTATACCGTGGGGAAGTTCAAAGACCATCATCAACATTTGGTTTATCCTTACGCTTTGATGAAGAACGGTTCGATTGTACGGACATTTGAGTACAACATCGTAGAGTTCAACAAAGGCAGTTATGTGGTAGATACCTATACTGAAACTTATGTGTTCAATCCGGAGCGTGATATACCCATTCTCACTAACCATTGTGAGGAGTTTATCCGGTTCTTGGAGGAAAACAGAGAAATTATCAACGATAAAAAGATATTTGGAGGAGAAAATAATGAGTAAAAGTGTCAACCAGTGCCTTATTATAGGCAACGTGGGCAAAGACCCAGAAACAAGGACGCTTGATAACGGCGTAAAGGTTTCCACATTCAGTGTTGCGACTTCTACGGGAGGTTATAAAAAGCAGGACGGGACAGATGTGCCGGAGAAAACGAGCTGGCATAACATTGTCGCATGGCGTGGCATTGCCGATATTGCAGAAAAGTATATCCACAAAGGAGACAAGGTAACAGTGTTCGGGACTATCAGCTACCGGGAGTATGAGAAAGACGGCATCAAGCGGTATATAACAGACATACTTGCTTATGACATAGTTTTGGAAGGTCGGTCTGAAAGTTCGTCCTCAAGGCCTGCCATAACAGAGAGCGACGCTCCACAACAAAGCGACTTCCCACCAATGCAAAATGTTGGTGACGATGACCAATTACCGTTTTAGCCTATGAAGGAGAAAATTTGTTTCAAGTGTGGAATATTGAAGCCTTTATCAGAGTTTTACTCTCACCCACGAATGGGTGATGGCCATTTAAACAAGTGCAAAGAATGTACTAAAAAAGATGCATCTAAAAGATACTCTGAAAAATCAAAGGATGAATCTTGGTTGGAGAATGAACGTGCGAGGTCAAGGGAAAAATTCAAAAGGCTAAACTATAAGGAAAAGTTTAAAAAGACTTTGTCTATTTGTAAAGAAGAAAGTAATATATCAAGAAACCTTAGAGTTAGAGGTTACAACACTAATGGGAAAGAAGCACACCATTGGAATTATAATAAACCAAACTCCGTATTTCTTTTGAGCAAAAAGGCACATAGATGTATTCACAAGTATATATCAGTAAACTATTTAGATAAGTTCTGCTATACTCATGATGGTGCTGTTATTGACACATTAGAAAAGGCTAAATCGCTTTTTAGAAAATGGCTTGACATGAACGGTATAGGTGAAAGCTTGATACATGTAGATATAAAGCCGTTGATAAATATAAATCGCAGTGATTGAGTAAGTAAATAAAACTTTTAGACTATGAAATACGACGGTGCCAATCCCCTCTATGCCCAGCAGGCAAGGTCAAAGCTGGAGAGGCTGATAAAGGAACGGAAAGTGTTTGAACTGACCGAGAAGAAACCTCAAAGGAGTATCCAGGCAAATAAATACCTTCATGTTTGCCTGGCTTACTTCGGGTGCCAGATTGGAGAAACGATGGAGTACGTTAAGCGGAACTATTACAAGATTCTCTGCAACAAGGACACTTTCGTCCGTGAGAGGGACGACAAGTATCTTGGCAAAATAAAATACCTGCGCAGTTCGTCTGACCTTGACAGTGCGGAAATGAGCCTTACCATTGAAAGGTTCCGGAATTTTGCAAGTGCCCAAGGTATATACATTCCTTCTCCAGAAGAAGAACGTCTGATTCAGTTGATGGAGATTGAGGTCGAACACAACAAACTTTATATTTAAAACAATGAAAATCACTCTGACAAAACAAGAAGTGCTTCTCCTACAAAAGCTGCTTTACTCCTACAAGGAATGCCTGCCCGATGGAACGACGGAGAAGCATGGACGTTTTGTCGGGAAGCTTAACAAGAAAATCAAAAGACAAATTTTAAAACAGAACAATAATGTACTACGAACTAAAGCTGAAGGTCAACAAGACCAATGACAAAGGAGAAGAAAAGGAAGTAAAAGAACACTTCATTACAGACTGTGAACTGTTTGCAGAAGCGGAGGCCAAAGGTCTTGAACAGTACGCATCCGACAATATGGAATGCGATATTTTCTCTATATCACGCTCAAATATTATTGAGATAGTCAATGAAAAGACAGAAGACAAGCCGTTTTTCAAGGCTACTATTGTAGACACCCAGATTGATGAGAACGGTAAGGAGAAAGAGTTGAAATACTATAATCTGGTTTGTGCGAAAGATGTAAAGGAGGCAAACACTTTGATGGAGCAACACCTTGCACAAGGTTTGTCTGACATGAGATTGGATGCTATTGTTAAAACAAAGATAATCGACTTGATATAATGGAAGAGTTTATTTCAGACTGGTTCATTCCGATGGACTTCGGGAATGACGCTCCGGAAGAAATGCCGGACGGTGAAGATAATTTCAATTTCGACTGAACTTTTTGTTCAACCAGCCTGCCCGGTCTGTGAAGATATGGCGGGCAAACATGGAGAAGTGGCGGAATCAGTAGACGCACCACTCGATAATAGGAATGCCAACCTTAGATGTGGCGAGCTTGGCAACTCGTCCCAGTGCAAATCTGGGCTTCTCCACAAACTTGTGTTGGAAAGGGGATATGAAAGTATTCAGTTGCAAATGGATATTTCCGTAATGCGCATACGGATAGTGTCCCCGAATGGAATAATGTGAGCCACACATAAATGGCACGGGTCTTAAATAATGGTTGTGCCCCGGAGAATACGCTTCGGGGCTTTTAACAGAACATAATATTGGGAATATGAAGCCTTACATCATAACTTCCATGTCCCTAATCACGTATAGCGGCAGGAAGATACCTCTCGAAATAGTCGAGAGCCATATACTGACAAAGCCTTTGAAGGCAATCAAGGAAAAGCTGCTTGACGCTTTCTCCACGATGAAAGACAAACCGGTGAATGTTGAACTTAAAATAAAGCATATATGAGAACTGTTACAATTGAAACAGAAGTAAACGTTGATGTAGACCTTGACGAATATTTTGACGAGTTTATGCAAGATGCCTCCGATGAAGATTTGATTGAAGAAATAGAAAAACGAGGGCATAAGGTATATAAGAAAGAATGTTGCATTACCCCTTTTGGAAAACAGCCTATTGAATTTGATAATCCAACCGATTTAAAGAGGCGTTTGTGTGATGTAGTTAATGTTGGCTATTGCATATCCAATGAAGAGCTTATCAATGAAATAAAATTAAAACTACCATGACGTTTGAAGAAATGAAATCCAAATATTGCGGAGCAAACATCCGCAAGAAACACAAAGATGAAGAGCACAAATTGCAAGTCTCCATGATAAATTGGTTCCGGCTACAATATCCGTCTATGCACCATAATCTTTTCGCAATTCCCAATGGTGGAAGAAGGGATGCTGCAACCGGAAGAAGATTAAAGGATGAAGGAGTATTAGCCGGAGTTTCCGACCTTATCCTATTAAAAAGCAATCGATGTTATGGTGCTTTATTGATTGAGACAAAGACAAGGAAAGGGACACAACGTGAGTCCCAGAAAGAGTGGGAATCAAAAATCACAGCGGACGGGTATAAATATGTCATAGTCCGGTCGCTTGACGAGTTTATAGAAGTGGTAACAGACTATTTGAAAGATGCATGATAAAAGATAGTTTTAAAGTTCCTTCAATCAAAGAAGTTGTCAAAGAGATAGAGCATATACCGAAATGCCCAAGAAGCGGAGAGATAAACATTTTGCATTTGTATATGGAAAGAAAGCATTTATCTATTTCCAACAATTACAACAGTAAAGAAAATGGCAGAAAAAGCAAAAAAGAAATCTTTCATTTTTAATGTTGAATGGCAAGAGATACTATTAGGTTACCCATCGGAGGTCAGACTTGAAGTGTACGATGCAATTATTGAGTATGTTGCGTCGGGGACAATTTTGGAGCTGAAACCAATGGCTAAAATGGCATTCTCCTTCATTAAAAAAGAAATAGATGAGAATTTACTACATGAACCTCCAAGCGGAGAAAATCACTGGAATTGGAAAGGTGGAATTACTGATAACAATCACAGACAAAGAGAATCAAGCGACTATAAGCGCTGGAGAAATGAAGTGTTTCATAGAGATAATTACACTTGTCAATACTGTAAACAATTTGGAGGTACTTTGAACGCACATCATATCAAACCTTTCTCTTTATATCCCGAATTGAGATTTGATATAGATAATGGCATAACATTGTGTCGAGAATGTCATATAACACTGCATAAAGAACAAATGAAATGGGGAAAGAAAGTTTTTTGATATATAAATCATTCTACAAACCAATAGCAAGATTATCAGACAAACAACTTGGAAGGTTGTTTCGTGCGATTTTCAAATATCAACTTGGCGAGGAGGTAACGGTAGAGGAGGACATTGAAATGGCATTAGGTTTCTTTATCAATCAATTTGAGATAGACGAAACTAAATATCATGGCATTGTCGAGAGAAACCGGAACAACGGGCGTAAAGGTGGTGCTCCGATTGGAAATTGCAACGCAAAATTGAAACAACCCAAACAACCCAGTGGGTTAAATTCAACCCAAACAACCCAAAACAAGCCTAATGATAATGCTAATGATAATGATAATGTATCTCCTAACGGAGATAAAGTAGATGCTTTTCTCACGGAAATATCAGACAAGCCTCTGAAAGAATGTTATGAGGAATTATCCGCCAATAGTTCATGGATAGAGACTGTCGTAATGAACAAGAGGTCTGCCGGACATCCGGACTTTACCCTGGAACATTTCCAAGAATATCTCAAAAAATTCTTTGAAAAACTTCAAAATGAGGGAGGAATCCGTAAAAGCCCTAAAGACGGCATGGCTCATTTTGTCAGGTGGCTGGATATTGAACTCGGGAAATCCAAAACGGACATGTATAAGGCAGCGAACGAACAGTTATTGTTGTCTGTCAAAGAGGACAAGAAAGGGTACTACCAATTCTTGTCGTACATCAAGAGGCAAGCTCCGTATTGTTTTTCAAATATGCGGCTGCCTACCGAGGAAGAGTTCTTGCTACTACGGGGCAAATACGGGAATGAGATGTTTAAAAGCGCATTGCGCACAATTGAAGGCAGGTCAGATATACGTTCTAAATGGGATGTTTTGTATTATGCCGTCTTAAAACAATTCGAATATCAAAATGGAAGTTGATATACAATTACGTGACGAGGAAGCAGAGAAAATTGTTCTCGGCACTATCATAGCAGAACGTGACGCGATAGAGCAAGTAAGGGACATTCTTTCAGAAGAGTGCTTCTATAACCATTTCCATGCGGAAATATACAAGGCGATACTTCAAGTTGTATCATCGGGAAATAGGGCTGACCTCATTTTCGTCAAGAGTAAGCTGGAAGAGAACGGAGTGAAATTTGACATCGTAGAATACATGAAGATTGTGTCCTGCCATACTTTCGATTTGTATCAATATGCCTCGAGACTCCATGACTTGCGTATACGAAGAGCATTCTACTCCATTGGGCAGTACCTTGTATCCAACTCATATACGGAAGCCGAAGACATTGAAGATGTCGCAAAAAAGGTCAATGACGACATGGCTTCGTTGTTCAAATCAAGCAGTACTACAATTTCTTCGATAGATGAAGGGATTGAAAATGTGTACAAAATGATTAACGAGAACCTATCCGGCAGTAAGCCGCTTACTGGAACTCCGACGGGATTTGAGAAGATAGATTCCAAATCCGGAGGATTGCAGAAGTCTGATTTGATAATTGTCGCAGGTGAAACCTCACAAGGGAAAACGAGCCTTGCTGTGTCTATGATGCGAAATGCGAGCATTTCGGATGCAAAGATAGCCATGTATTCAATGGAGATGAAAAAAGAGCAAATTGCGGCTCGTATTCTCTCTATGGAAAGTGGAGTATCATCCAATCAAATCATGTATTCAAGGCTTACCGATTCACAGATACAAGCTATTGACAAAGGAATCGGAAATATAATCGGTAAAGGCATATACTTTGACGATAGGAGCACATCAAACATAGACACCATCATTTCGTCTATCCGGTATATGAAACTGAAGCATGATATTGATGGCGCGATAGTTGATTACCTGCAAATCCTCAATGTCAACATGAAGGGAGCCAACAAGGAGCAGCAGATGGGTGACGTGGCAAGGCGTTTGAAGAACCTGGCCAAGGATTTGGATATTTGGATTATCGCCCTTTCCCAGCTCAATAGGGACAAGGACAACCCGGTACCTTCCCTTGCAAGGTTACGGGATAGCGGACAGATAGCTGAAGCAGCCGATGTGGTTATGCTGATATACCGCCCGGAAGTCAAGGGGAAAAACTATCCGGAGGAGTTTTCCAATGTAAGTACAAAAAACACCGCAATGATAGATATTGCTAAGGGACGTAATATTGGCATTATGAAATTCATATGTGGGTTTAATCCTTCTACGACGATGTTTTATAATCTTGATTCGGTTCCCGTTTTTGGGAGCACCACTTCTGAAATGGTAGATGAAAATCCATTCTGATATGGCAAGGAAGAAATTACCCCTCTCCCCCGTCCGCTGCCGCCAATGCTCATACTCCAGAGATTTCGTAGATAACTCTTGTTTATGCAAGGCCAAGGACCATAGGGTGTGCGCGTGTGACCGGTACGGGAGGATATGTGACAAATTTAAGAAGAAATAATTTTATGGACATAGAACTTGAAAAGAAAATAGAATTATTAGAGTGGCAGCGTGATAACGCACTGCGCCTGCGCTGCCCGTTGGTGGCAAAGAAGTACCAGCGAATGATTGATGAACTTGCAAGAAAAAGCAGAAACTATGAAACCAAAGAAAGATTTGATTAAAGCTGCCGAGGCTGATGGCAGCATAGACAGATTGAACAGCCTCCTTTCAGCCGCACACATACTGAACTGCGAAGCCAATATGCTGGTGGAGGAAGCGGCAGACCTGATGAACGCCAAAGGGTTACTACTCGGAAATTTGAAAAGGCTTCATAACAGCTTTGTCAAGAGCGCCGACATGTACTTCCTGGAATTCTCCTCACTCGTAGAGACAGAGAACTCGAAGATGGATATGTTCAGGGACATGGACGACTTCGACGCCAAGTTCCGCGAGTGGGCAAAATTACCGTCTGATTGGAAACCTAAAGAAGCGGAGGATGAATAGTAAACTAACACACGGCTCTCTGTTCAGCGGCATTGGTGGTCCAGAAATAGCTGCTGAAATGATGGGCTGGAAAAACGTGTTCCATTGCGAGATAAACCCGTTCGGGAGAAAGATACTTGATTATTGGTTTCCAAACAGCAAAAGTTATGAAGACATCACGAAAACAGATTTCAGAGAATGGAGAGGAAAAATCAATGTCCTCACCGGAGGTTTCCCCTGCCAGCCCTTCTCTTGTGCCGGACAGCGAAAGGGAGCGGACGATGACCGCTATCTCTGGCCGGAAATGCTACGAGCGATACGGGAGATACAGCCCGATTGGGTTGTTGGTGAAAACGTTGCTGGAATCCTCACGATGGTACAGCCAGGCAGTGAAACTCCGTTGGAAAGCGAAGAAACTCTATTCGGAGAAGATCACAGAAAAAGAACATTGCATCGGCAGGAATATGTCGTCGAAACAGTGTGTAACGACCTTGAACGTGAAGGATATTCCGTCCAACCGGTTGTTATTCCAGCTTGTGCCGTCGGAGCGCCGCACAGAAGAGACCGCGTCTTCTTTATTTCCCACCGTGCAGACGCAGGGTCTGAAGGTATGCAACGAGAATGGGAAAACAACATTCTATCCGGTGGAACTGCTCCCGACACCGACAGCCATAGATGGGGGGACGGGAAGAATCAACAAGTCACTATCGCCGAACGCAAAGGAACGGCCGACATTGGCACTTTCCGCGAAGATGGGGCTTCTTCCGACTCCCAATGCCCGGGAAGCGGACAAATATACAAAGAAGTACAATCCGAACAGCCAAATGGGCACAGCTTTGACAGCAATGGCAATAAACGGAATGTTGCCTACTCCAGCAGCGAGGGACTATCAACCCTCCGTTTCCCCACAAGCATTGAAAAGAAAAAACGGGAAAATGAGGACGGATGCTCTGTGCAACCTGCCGGTAATGTTAGGAGAACATCATTTGCAGAACGGTGGGAAAACTTCCCAACTCAATCCCCTGTTTGTAGCCGAGATGATGGGATTTTCACCGGATTGGACGGTATTGCCTTTTCAAAGTGGCGGCAGGAATCGATAAAGGCATACGGCAATGCGATTGTCCCACAAGTAATGTATGAGATATTCCTGGCAATAGAATCTATAGAAAAAGGCAAATAGTATGAACGTTCACCAGACAATCCCCCGCTCGGATTGCACCTCCTTCGCCAAGTGCGGCAAGCACTCACTTGCATATTGCAGGAGGTATGGTGCATCCGAGTGCGGGCCATGCGAAATTGTGAAGAGGAAACCCCGTAACCGGGTGGTCGTTGACGGAGTGGAGCGTAAACTGTGCACCCGTTGTGGGAGAGCACTTCCATTATCCCGGTTTTTCGATAGGACAGCCCGTCGTAACGGTAAGGAATACCATCTGAAAGCGTCATGGTGCAAGATGTGTATGGCAGAAGTACAGAGCGAGCGGAATAGAAAAAGAGAAATGAATTGAGATTAACGTGTGCAAAAAGAAGCCATTTCTGCACATGAAGTATTAACACGAGCGGAAACCGGTGTTTTTTGCTCATAACAAGAATAAAATGAATATAAAAGACGGCTGGTTCGTAAGCTCAATGGAGAGTGCACGGCAGCACATTAAAGAAAAAACTGGAGGAAATGTGGAACAGATACCCATTCTCTTGGATTCTCCGAATAAGAGATATTATATAACTGATAGTGGCGATGTATTTTTTTGTAAGGTAATTGCTAATAGATGTTTTATAATTCCCAAACATCATGACAAAAGAAAGTTGTCAGAAAAATTTGTAAGACTGTCTATCGGATTAAAAAAAGAGATACATGTAACAGTTGCACAATGTGTGTATAATGCCTTTAAAGCTCATGAATGGTTAGATTTAAGGCCTAGATACAAAAATGGAGATAGTAATGATTATGCATTATCCAATCTGTATATACCCGATAAGGTGGGTGAAATTATAGATATAAGCGTAATGATTGATTGTTCTTTTTTGTATAAAATGCATTTTCAACGTATATGTAGTTATCTATCATTTAGTTATGGATTGTCAATGCAGGATTCAGAAGATATAGTTCAGGATGCATTCATTTTTGTGACTTGTAATAGAAGCAAGAGTGACATATTGGCTACTTGGATATGGTATTGCAAAAAGAGAGCTGTAGATTATATAAACCATATAAGAAAGTATTTTGAACTAAATTTTGATATTTATTATCAAAATAATGAATTTGAATTCCCAATATTCGGTTTGCTAAAAGTAGAAAAAGATAGAGACATAATGGCTATGAGATGTAATGGTTATAGCAATGAAGATATAGCAAAATCATTGAATATTAGCAAAAAGAATGTCGAAGCCAGAGTTTCACGGTCTATTACTTTGATAAGAAATATTCTAAAAAGAGATATAGCGTATTATGAAAAAAGAAGAAGTATTTAGTCTTTTCAAGATAAAAGATTTGAGCGAGCTCCCCAATGCAATAATGCGCATTATCGAAGGAGATATTAGAGAGCGCAATATCATTTATCACGAATTAATGCGAATGAATGGTTACGATATGTCGTATGATTGGTTTCAGGAATTGTATGAAGAGGAATTATCGGAACGAAAACAGAAGAAGCAGGATTTCACCCCCAATTCTCTCGGTGTATTGTGCTCGAAACTTACAAGGCAACATGGCTCGATTCACGAGCCGACAGCTGGTAATGGCTCTATGATAATTGCGGATTGGTGGCAGCGTTGCCGCAAGTTTCTTCCATGGGAGCATTTCCCATCTCAACACATAGTGACATGTTGGGAACTATCATCACGTTCTATTCCGATACTACTATTAAACCTTTCCATTCGTGGAATAATGGGGTATGTGTACCATGGGGATGTGCTCGAAGGTATTGCGAATCAGAAATATATACTACTGAATGCTCATGATGATACATTTGGATTTTCGGATATAATAAAAGCTGATATTAATGATAAAATAGTATGTGACAATGAAACTGAAAGAAGTGTATGAATATTGGCTTCCTGTAAAGAACAAACAAGTTAAGGCTTCGACGTTATCCGTTTATAAAATGATATACTCAAAAATTCTAAAGCCTGCTCTTGGAGAGGTAGATGTCGAAAGTCTTAATAAGAAGGCAATCATTCCATTTATATACAATTTAATGGAGAGAGATGGACAGTCTCCCAAATATTGCAATGACATTTTAATTGTTTTAAAAATGCTTATACATTTTGCATCAGAAGAATTTGAAATAAACGTGCCAGACACTCGTTGGAAAATGGTTTGGCCCACTAAAGCTAAAGTCGGCGTTTCTAAAATAGAAAGATATACTAATTCTGAATATAAGCGGATTGTGGATTATGCAATTAAAAATCCATCACCTCGGAATTTAGGGATATTGCTTACTGTATGTACGGGCATGAGAATAGGCGAAGTATGCGCTTTACAATGGCAAGATATTGATTTGGATAATAAGATGATACATGTAAGTAAAACCATGGAAAGAATTTATGACCCTGACACAAAAAAAACATGGGTCGAAATAGGTACTCCTAAGACTACATCATCTGATAGGTATATTCCTGTTATGAAAAGTATTCTTCCGATAGTGAAGAGGTTTAAATCGGTAAGTAATGATGATTATTATGTCTGTACATGTTCGGATGCTCCTATTGAACCTCGTACATTTCGGAATTATTACAAAAATTATATACTTGAAAAAGTAAAATTAGACCATTGCATTAAATTCCATGGACTTCGCCATACATTCGCGACCACTCTTATTGAAAATAAAGTAGACATAAAAACAACATCGTCTATTTTGGGACATTCCGATGTTAGTACTACTCTTAATATATATGTTCATCCTTCAGACGAATCTAAGAGAGATGCTATGAATGTGGGGCTGAAAAGAATATTTAAATAAACATACATCAATACATCAAGAATTTGAGCAGGTATTATTCGAATTAGGGTAAGCATTAACATGTGCAAAAAGAAGCCATTTCTGCACATGAAGTATTAACACGAGCGGAAACCGGTGGCTTTTGCTCATAACAAAAATAAAATATGGAGAAACAAGTATTAAGCATAGAGCAAATGAAACATTTGCAAGGACTTGGATTAGATACAAGCGATGCGAGCGCCGTTATATATAGAATTTCTGAAACAGAAACATATTGTGGATATACAAGAGAGGTTATATTGGTTGAGGGTTACATGGATAATTATATTGATAAAGCGAAAGCTTATACTTTGCAGGACATCATCCGGCTGCTGCCGGAGTCTATAATGGACGATAAGAACGAGATGTACAAAGGTACAAAATATTGGTATTATCTGACAATTACACCGTCTTGGGCAGTAAGTTACGATGAGGGCAAAGGTTTTCTTGAACCTATAAAGTGTTGCATATCGGAATCCTTGCTTGAAGCATCCTACAATATGCTCTGCTGGTGCGCCGAGAACGGATATTTAGAAACAAAGTAATGGTATGGAACGAATAGTAGAATTAAGAGGATTAGAAGGAGTATATTGTAGTGATGTAGTTCATGCTTATATGTCTTGTAATGCGGAAGACGTTCAAAAAGCTTTGGAGATTGGTATTCCATGTACCGGAGCAAATGACTATGGAGCGTACAACATCTATTTCGATGATTACGGAAGAATATGTTTTGAATACATGCAACGTTGCGTAACAAGAGAATACAGATACGTTGAATCAATAGAAGAGGCTGTAGACTGGATGAATAGGTTTATGAATAATAGGAGGTGATTATGAGTTATACATTTTCCAAAATTTATATTTATAGGTGCTTACCACCATATAGGAAATGGTACAGCATAACGACTGATAGCGGAATAACTAAAGACAACATTGTAATTGTTGGTAAAAAGCGGTTATTGAAAGTTGCCTTTGCCTTGATACTTATGGCTTTATTTAACAAAAGAACCACTATAACCAGATGATTATGAAACAGACAGTAGAAGAAGCTGCTCATTCTTTCGCAGAAAGCAGGAGCAGTGGTAGTTTATTTCCTGCATATTATCAAGGGTTCATTGCAGGTGCGGAATGGCAGTCAAAGCAGTCTGCATGGATAAGCGTAGCCGATGCTATTCCTAAAAATGATGCAAAAGGAACTTGTATAGTGAAGTTTGTAGATGGTAGTATTGATGAAATGGCAATGCGAGAAGTTAATAAATGGGTGTATCCCTACATCAATACTGGATATGTTACTCATTGGAGACCTATCCCCTCTTTCGATGAAATATTAGAAGCAAACAAAGACGTGTTACAAAGAATGAAAGAGAAAGGAGATTGAGATATGGATAAGGAAGAATTAACCATTAGCTTAGCGGAAGCATATAGGGAGATATATCTATTAAAGTTGCTTAATATCAAGCTAAGGAAACATGTAGATGAACTTACTGGGTATATTCAAGAATTTTCACCTGTATTTACTAAAGAATAAAAATATGTATAATAATAGATACTTTCATTATTGGAACAAATTAAAATTTGATTACAATGAGTGTTTAGGTCGGATTGCTTCAACTAAGCCAGTAAAGAAACACATGAGAAGAATGAAAACGCTTGAATGGCGTATAAGAATTAATCGGAAAGAGTTTATAGTTAATCCTTTAGGGGGGAAAACATACTTTCCACCTTTTTAATAGAAGTAGTATGGAAATAAAGAACGTAGGACAACTTAGAAAAATCATAGAGAACCTTCCCAATGATTTTGAAATCGAGATGCGTGTCAGACGCAAATTGACGGATGAGGAATTGAAAAATTGCAGATACCCTTATCCTTACGATACAGAGTATTTAACTTTGGAATTTGACGATATAGGAGTTTCTAACAAAGTATTGTGTTTGGGTGTAACTTCTAATGAATGAACGGTATGGAAATAAATAACGGAATAATAATAGACGGGGTACTGCATGAAGCTGAGAATTATCCAAATGACCATGAATGCAAGATATGTTCTCTTCACAAGGAATGTAATGAATTAGAGAATCGTTGTGATGAATGGATTTGCAGGCTTATTGATTGTAGGTATTTCGTCAATCGTGGCAAAGTAACGGATATTAAGATAGATAAGGAGGAATAAATAATGCACCAGTGTAATTATTGCTGTTGGTATAATGAAAGATACGGGAATTGCGATTGTCCGTATGTAATGAAAAAGAGGGCTTGTGATAAAGCTAAAAAGGAGAAAGAAAGGAGTGAGAAATGAAATTAAAACATCCATTAGATTGGTATAACGAAAACACACCATCGGAAGATGAAGAATACGAAAAGGGATGTCTATCTATCGCCTTGATAGTAGCAATCATTTTCATTGCATTAACGGCTATAATTTTATCTTATGACTTATGAAATCAAAACAAGTATTATCAATCGAACAGATGAAGCACTTGCAGGAGCTTGGATTAGATACAAGCGATGCAAGTATGTGTGTCGAATGGAGAGAATCGGATGAAAGCAAAAAGGTTGTAACCTCTTTGGATGCCGATACGTATTACGACTATTATCATGAAACTTACACCTTGCAGGACATTCTTGACAAGTTGCCAGAATCTATACTGATATATGATTTGTATATATTCAAACAAGCAGGTCTATGGGTGTTCCAGTATATAGATGTGGATGACGAAACTTTCCATACGGAAACAATGCCAGGAATAATGGATGCCGCCTATTATATGTTGTGTTGGTGTATAGAGAAAGGATATATTAAAGTTAAGGAGGTTAAAGATGGAAGAAAAGAAAATTGATTGGGAACAAAGACGTTATGAAATAGCGAAGGCTGCAATGCAAGGATTTTGTAACAATTCACAGAAACAACTTATAAATGTTGATTCCAGTATAATAGCAAAATTAAGTATTTGTTTTGCTGATTCACTAATAAAGAAACTGAAAGGAGATTGAATAATGTCAAGAGGAGAAATATTAAAGCTATCAGATTTGAAAGATATGCACGGCTCTATTTCATTGGAGTATACGGGTATTCTTTATGCAGGTGTAGATAGGGAAAAGAAGCTCCGTGAATTGGCAAAAGTTAATCCGCAGGAGTATTGTCTTGCATTGGGTGTGAATGATGATAGTGAATTTTTCAAAGACATTTCGTCGGGTTCCTTAGTGTCGCCGATGAAATTTTTCAAGAAACTGAAAGGAGAATAACCATGAAAGCAAAATACTTCAAGAAGATAAAAAAACAAGTGAAGTGGTACAAAGTATCACATAGGGATGGTTTGTTTGATAGTTTTGTAAATGAGAAAGAAATTTTAGCTAAATCTCCTGAAAACGCTTGTGTCAGATATCATAAACGTACTGGCTGTTTTATTAACAGATATAATCCTAATCATATTACACAACATAGTGAATGTCTTTCAAGGTTCAAAGTGTGTATAGGTCAGAAAGTAATGCATTTTGATTAAAATAAAGGAGGAATAACTATGGGATTTACAACACCGTGCTTTATACGCAAAAACACACTGGAGCTTCGGAAGAAACTGGAAGAATTAGGATACAACCATCCTATTGATGTAATTGAAGATGAAAGGTTTTGTATTGCTACATCACCAGTTAACTGCAATTATCATATTATTATTAAAGGGGCTTTTGATGATACAAATCCTCATTACACATGGAATTGTGCTGGAAGAATTGATTGCGGAACCAATGAAGAGCTTTTCTTGGGCATTGCTGCATTGAGGGATGATACAGACAAGAACCAATGGTTCGTATTGGGCCATGACAACATATGGGAAGCGGTCGGATGCTACCAATACAAAGGGGATTTTATTCTTTGCAATCATGACCGGTGGTATTGTGGGACAGACGTAGCACAAGCACACAAGGCTACTGTAAAGGAATTGAAAGAATTCTTTTCCCGAGAAATTGAAATTCCCACAATAAGGTGGAATATGGAAGATGTCATTTATGATGCGTCTGATTATTGTCATCGTATAGGAGTTCAGAAGGTCATCGGGAAAAAGGTTGTGTATCGAAACGGAGAAGCGGTAGACGCTTCGTACTGTGTGCATTTCTACGAGAGCGGAAAAAGATGGGTCATTATGGAAAGGCTTATCGGAAGTTTGAATGCTTTCATTGTGGCAGGTGAGCGCATAATAGTTACTGACAACGTTATAATACCTTTTTGTAAATTCAATCCTGCGGATATAAACGAATCAATAAAATACAGCCTTATATGACAATGGACCTGAGAATAATAGATTTCCCAGAATACCCGTGGAAGACCTTGAATGTACATAAGGACTTTAGTTACTCGTTCAACATCAGTCCGGGAAAGAAAATAGAGGGGGATTTGTTCGATTCATCCAAGATGAAAGTTGTGTCCTACAATGAAAACAGACATGTGCAGATATTGGCTGTATGTGACCCTTACGGACCGCCTTTCTATGTACGCAGGGATATGGACGGCTTGTTATGGTCCTCATGGATAGAAATAAAGGAGGGGCACTTCTGGCAAGAGATTAACGGTTGTGCGGCAGCCATTAATTTCCCTCCTCTGTGTACGTCTCATTATTATTTTTAAGTATTATGAAAAATGAATCGTTTGAAAGGGCTAAAATCCTTAAGGAAGAGATTGAAAAGTGTGATTCCCTGCTTGATTCAATCCAGAAAAGCAGCAGGGAATGCTGTGTGTATCGCGATGCCGTCAAGACATCTGGTGACATTGCGGTTATCACCCTTCCTAAATATTGTACTCAGTACATTATAGATGGACTTTACGTGAGGAAGTGCCGGATGGAGCAGGAATTTAAAGAGTTATAAATCAAAACAAGAAAAGAGGAGAAACAACCATGACCGAAGAACTTGTAACATTAGAGACAGCGAAGCTGCTGAAAGAGAAAGGGTTTCTACAAAGGAAATATCTTATAGATGTTTCTACTTTGCATAATTGTTATAAATACCTATCTGTTCCACCTCAATCGGTGGCTCAAAGGTGGCTGCGTGAAACCAAGGACCTGCATATTGGAATATGCTATTCACATAAGCTGTTTTGGTACTACGAGATAATGTCTGTATCGAACCATGTTTTAGTCGGTCTGGCAAACAGACCTTCTATTCATTACAATACCTACGAGGAAGCACTTGAAGCCGGGATTTTGGAATGTTTAAAACTTATATGATTATGAGACAAGAAATGAAAATCGGAGAAATATTCGAATGCAACGGAGAAAAAGTTATAGTGAAAAAAGATTGCGATATTATGTGCGGTTGTGATAAATGCTATTTTTATGTTAAACCGGAATGTAGTGATTATAATTGCATTTCTTATACCAGACAAGACAAGCAACATGTACATTTTGAAATAGTAGAGGAGAAATTGAAATGAAGAAAATAATGTTTAATGATAAATACGGCTTAACCCAAGCTGTGTTGAAAGGTCGGAAGACTATGACGAGAAGGGTCTGCAAGTATGACAGACCAAATGAAACTTATGATATTGTATTCCCCGTTTTTGAACCAAATGATTACGATAATGACGGGAACATAGTATCTCCATTAAATTATGCTTTTGGTTGGAAAAACGACAAAGGAGACTTTACGGGTTGGAATATTCCAAAATACAAAGTCGGTGAAGTTGTTGCCATTGCGCAAAGTTATGAAAGTTTAGGGATGAATCCCGAAATCGCACTTAATGATAAGGACGGAATAGGATTTTATACTAAAACCAAATTCGCACCCGGTTGGAAAAATAAGATGTTTGTCCGCGCTGACCTCATGCCCCATCACATCCGTATTACCAACATCAAAATCCAAAGGCTTCAAGAAATCTCTAACGAAGACTGCTTGAAAGAAGGAATAATAAAAACTATTCATAAGTCCGCTGACGGTGAATGGGGAAGATATTATTGGCATCATGGAGTTACGCGTTCCAATTGTCCTTATGGGCAATACAAGGAATATAGTAATCCATTAGAAGCTTTTGCATCCTTAATAGATTGCGTTTCTGGCAAGGGTACGTTTAAGAGCAATCCTTATGTCTTCGTTTACGAATTTGAACTGATTGATTAAAATTTATTATGGAAACCGTGGAACTGATAATTAAAGTCTCCATCTCTTTATTCAATGCCATTGCATTAGGATTTGTCCTAATCATGGTAAGCAGATGGCATAGACGCATGGGGGACAAGCTGAATGAGATAAGGGAATACACCCGTAGGGTTTCAGACCGTGATGATGTTATTTATATGAATCAGCTTCAATGGCTGAAAAGTAAGTTGATTGAAGAGGAACGGTACGAGGAAACCGCTAAAATCAATAAATGTATTGAGGATGAGTATAACAAATTAAAGAATAACAATAATGGGAAAAGACATTAATAATGGACGTGAAATAAAATTCAGAGCAAAAGCTATCAATGACGATTTTTTCAAAGGAGAATGGGTGTATGGTTATTATACGAAAGAATTATGGAGCGGCAATCTTTTGGACGTGATAACAGACGGAGCCAATGATATCCCCATACAGGTAGAGACGTTGGGGCAGTTCACCGGCTTGTGCGATAAGAACGTGAAAGAAATCTATGAATACGACATTGTAAGAGTATATGCAAAAGATGGAGCTTTCAACATAGTAGTGAAATGGAGCAATGAATCAATGGCATTTATGGCTTGCTATGTAGATGGGAATCAATCCCCATTCTCTTGGTTTACCAACCTTCTTGTATATGAATTAGAGGTGGTTGGTAATGTGTTTGATAACCCTGATTTAATTATAAGGAATGACAATGGAGATAATATTATTAGGGAAAAGGCTTGAAGACTACCCGGAAACAGAATATTACGAAAAAAGGCTTATCTACACGACATACAGTTCTGGCTTCAGAGAGCATAACATTGCGGCATTCAAGAGCAGGCTGAAAAAATACTTTGACTACGAAATAGTCAATCATTTCGTCAAGGACGGTAACGACTTTTGGACTACAGATGAAATTATAGCCGCTGTCCGTGTCTCCTTGTCCCTCAATCTGCTTACGGATGAAGAATGGAAGATGGCAATCCCGATTATTGAGCGTGGCCTTGAAGCCAATAAAGCCTATGTCCGTATGCTTGACGAGATGTCGACTATATTGGAGAAGTATTGCGAGGAATGGGAGGATTTGGGTATGCGCCATACCTTCATGCAACGTGTTCCTCATGAATGCTGGCAGGGACGTTTTAGCAGGCATAGCCAGAATCCGGAACAAAAGCCGAATTATTCATGAGTAAACTATACAAAGTAACCCTCTTCGGCAAACCGTTCATGATTGGATGGTTCAGCCACGCGGACAAATGGTATCACAAGATTGGAATAATATATTGAAATCATGAGAAAAGTAGACAGACTGAAAAAGCTCCATGCCCCTATTGATGACAAATACAAGAAGATTGACACAACGGTAAACGGGGACGCTGAACGCCTCGCGGAGTTGCACAGAGAAACGGAAAAGGGGAAATATCCCTTACGCATAGACCACCGTACCGTAATATACGTGACCAGAGACAAATGCACTCCCGAATATGCCGCAAAAAAGCGCAAGACGTTGGGTCTTGCCCCTGCTGTCGAAGTGAAGGGACACGCATCAAGACTTGTGGACATGGACAAGCTGCGGAAGATGGTAAACGACGGGATGAAGTCCAAGGACATTGCCTATGAGATGGGCGTGGCGGCTTCCACCATAAGCACTTACATAAGGAAGTACGGGTTGAGAGACAAAGGGTAGATTAGCTCAAGGACCTATCAAGTTCACGCATACATACACAACAATATCACCCTCACTATTACAGCGATAGGCACCAGCCAGTCAAGAATACGCTCTATGCGTTCCATAGCATGACAAGCAGAAGCCGGCAGAAATCCGAATAGTAACGGTCGTCGGCCTGCGCAATCAATATGTCCAAATCATCGCTTCTCATTAGCATTATTTATAGTATGGTAATAATTGGAAGGAATTGATACTGTCCTTTCAAAATGTAAGTGCTGCAGAAAATGGAACAGTCACCATTTCGCCAGCCCCTTCCTGCAATGCTCACACAAGAACCTCTTCGCTATCGGGAACATCTTCTGCCCAACCTCGCCGGAAAGGTACTGCGCCTCCTCACCGTATGGGTCAATCCCAAAAGCCTTGGATATGTGACGGCAGAGATGTCCCTTCTCATGGTCCCATGAATTCTGGAACTCGCCCGGTGAGGAAGTGAGTGCTATCACCATGACGGTCTGTCTGTCCCTTGTATTGGAGTAGGTAATGCCGGTATTCAGATTGCAGGAGCGCATGTTCCTGAAAGCGTCCATCAGGTCTGCTCCCCTGCAACCGACACGGCGCAGGTCTGCCATGATTCTGCCGGTGTAGTAGCAGTCAACTGCATAATACACTCTTACTTCCCAGTCATATTCCGGTATATAAAAGTCCTGGACTATCATAGGCTAAATCATCTCCGACCACATTATAGGATTGCCGGAACCTATGCAGTCTGCATAGAAACGGGTAAACGGAAGACCGTCGTATCCGTCCGGGTCATCCATGTAGTCCTTTATAAACAGCGCCAAATGCGCTTCATCGGCAATCGAACTCTTGTAATAGTCTGCTTTCGCCATATTTGCCACGTACAAGCTGTCGTACCCGGCATCCTTATCCAGCTTGATATTATATTTTTTCAGAAGTTCATCCAACTGTTCCTTGCTGATTGGCTCAATCCTTTCCTTCTTGCCGGTACTTTTATTCTCCACCTTCATGCAGGATACAGCCCAGTCGCACATCTTCTTGCTGAAATGCCATCCATACTGCGAGAGGTATGCTTCCATGCCGGAGGGAAATCTATCGTAAATATCCAGTCTTTGTCCCATAATTATTCATGTTTAGAAAAAGAGGGGCATTCCACCCCTCCATTATCAATAAAACTCACCGTTGGCGCGTCTGCGTCTGCGTTCGCCCATCTCGTCACCGTAGGGCGGCATTCCATGACGCTCACCGTACATAGGATATTCCGGAAAATACTCCGGCATACGGCGTTCGCCCATATCAGAGCCGCTATAACCTCCGCTACGGGAGCCGCCGCTATTGCGGTAGCCCATTTCACCGCCCTGCATCTTGCGCATGGCTTTCTCGTAACCGTGGCGGCATCCTTCCTTGTAGGCTTCCTCCACATCATCGTCTCTCATTCCGAAGCTGCGTTCGTAATCGTCACGTCCTTCGTCTAATATCCTCCACATTCCCATATCATTTCTTTGTTTTGGATGTTTCGCCCACTCCGAGCTGTTCCATAAGCCGTTTGTTCAAATCCATAAGGTCAGACATATTCTTGCTCATCTCTGCCATCTGCCCTTTCAGAGAGGATATTTCCTGCTCCTGACGTTGCTTCTCCGCAAATTCGGGATTTAGCAGCGTAAGCATCTTGTCACATCCCGCAATGACGGAATTATGAAAGTCCATGCTGTTGATTATGTCTATGCTCTTCTGTTTCATGGAGGCGACCTCATTGTTCATCGCATCACGCGAGCACGATACCACAATATTCCCGTTCTGTCCGAAATCGGCTATGTCCATACCGGCAGGAAGATTTTGGAAAGTCGTGTTCTGGCCGTTGATACAGACAACGACATCCACCACCATCTCCATTTGGGGCATTTGTCCCATAGGAGTGGGCATAGGATATTTCGGCTTAGGAGCGGAAACGCTGACTACCGGACCATATTCGATAAACGGGTTGGCATCCTTATGAAGTATATACAGTTGGTTATTGGTACGAAGTGATTGAAACATATTGGTTTGATTTTAAAGGAGTGTGCGGCTATCCGGCTTTCCCGGACAGCCACAAAACCCCATGTTAACTACTTGCTCTTCTGAGCGATTGTTTCGGCTGTCGGAGCCGTTGTCCGGTTGCTTCTGCTGTCGCCGCTGACGTGGTTGTCGGACGATACCCACCATTGACAAGGAACAGCTCATTGGTGTACTTGTTATAGTGGATTTCGTAGATACCGGTCCCGGCAAGGTTTCCGACAGTCACCGGCTCATTGTTGTAAGCCAGCAACGGTCTCGTGTCCCCGTTGGTCCCTATAAGTATCGGCAGAGTAGCCGTCGTTCCTGCAGGTATCGCCTGACGGAGACTGACATAGAAACCGCCCACATAGTCCCGGTTACGGAACGCATGATTGGGCAATTCCAAAGTGACATTCTCTGTACCGACCGTCACAGCCACCGTAGGGAGAGTGTTGTAGTTCACTCTTCCGAGGGAGGGGAACTGGAAAGGGAATCCAGTAAAAAAGTTAGGCCACATGATTACCTCCTTTCTTGCCGGGTTAACCCCAGTAGTTATTGCAACCGCATCCGTAACTGCCACGACCGTATGCTGCATCACCGGCATAAGCACCGAAGGCCGCAGCGCGGTATGTGTCAAGGTTTACTCCCACGATATTTGGGTATTGCACCGGTACTGTTGCTGGCATGCGGCATTTGATTCCATCAACATCGCTTTGTAATGCCTGCAATCCGGCAGCCAAGGGAGCAATCTGCTGGCCTACGGCATTCAGGATGGTGGCATTCTGGTTGCGTTGGGAGATTTCGGCGGTTAAAGTGGCTTTTTCCGCAGTAAGAGCAGTAATCTTGTCCTGCAATGCCTGGTTCTGAATGGCATCCAGTTTGGCGATGATAGCCTGGGTGTTGGCCGTCGCACCGTCACGCAAGGACAGAGCGTTCTGATTAGCCACATTAACCAAAGTATGGGTTTGGTCGCACAGAGCTAACTTGCTCTCGTAGCCTTGTGTGGTTACAAGCTGTTTCATGTCGCAGCAACAGCTACAGATTTGAGATGTCAAAGCGTTGTTGCCTTGCATGATTGCTGTAATGATGCTGTTGGTGTTCTGTCCCATCTGGTTGCCGAGGCCACAGATAGCTTGTGATACAGAATTGATTCCGGCAAGAATCTGGTCTGAGGAAGTGTTCAGTGACTGGGCAAGTGATGCGATGTCTACGCCATTACGATTAAGCGTCTGCATAATCATTTCCCGGCCTTCATTGGCTCCCTGGTTGTTGTTGCCTCCGAATCCGAAGTTACCGTTGCCGAAAATGGCTGCAATCACGATAAGCGCAATGATGTCCTGGAAGCCACCATTGTTACCGAAGAAGCCACCGTTGCCGTTGCCTCCCATGAGGCCCATCAGATAGCCGGTGTCGATTCCTCTGTTCTGCAGGGAGGGGAGAATGGATGCAAGCAGCCCGTTGCCTGAACCTGCTCCGCCGTCCTGGTTAAAAACGTACGTTCTTTCCATAGAGATTTATACTTTTGTTATTACGGTCAATATCAACCGCAATACAAAAGTATATACTTGTTATCGATATGTAAATCAGTTGTTTCCCAACGATTTCCTAATGTTTTCCCAATATATTCTCAACATTTTCCCACCTTCCATGCGCTCACGGAAATTGGAAATCATGTAGTTCACCGCACGTTTGGTCTTGTGGATATGAACTGCTATCTGTGAAGGGTACATGCCCCTATCGGCAAGGAGGGATACAAGGAGATAACGGGCATCCACCGTTTCCGCGTCCTTGTCCGGAGACAAGATACGTTCTGCCGGAATTTCGGTTTCTTGTGATACGAGATTGATTGTTTCGGCAAAGATTTCTGACTTGCACATGATTTTTCAGATTTTTATCGTATCTTTGCCCTGCCACATAAAACTTGATATATACATGAACAAAGCACAAGATACCGTGTTGAAGATATTAAGCCTCCAACGTGCGGTATCTTATGCTTTTTCAAATTTTTATGTGGCAATAATATTTGAGCGTTGGGGGCTTTCTTTTTACTCTAAGCCCCGAAAAGAGCGCATTTTACGATAAGTTTTCCTATGGGCGCTTCTACTCGCCCGGATGATAACGCTAAGTCATGTCAGCCTCCTTTCTTAAGTTTATAAACCATTTTCCCAAAAACTATCAGTAGCACCACTACTATGGTGGCAATAGCAAAACCTCCCACTTCCTGCTTGAAGGACTGCCATCGGGTCAACTCCTTCTCAACCGGATAAGGTATCTGGACGCTGTCTGTCCTCTCTATATAGAGAGTGTCATGCTTGACTTTATCCACAAACAGATACTTATACCTGAATTGATAGACGGTATCCCCCTTATCAAGTATATATACGCTGTCACGCATATATATGCTGTCACGCCGGTAAACGGTATTATACACGCTGTCTGTACGCACCGTTTCCACCGGGACATACTTTATGCTCTCGCATGAGGAAAGCAATATACTCCACAGCATAGCGGACAAGCCGACGGCAAGCCAGAAAGAAAGTCTTCTGAACTCCGACAAACGCATATGTTCAATGAACCTTTTCATGACTCAAACTTTAAATCGTTAATCCGATTCATCCATCCCCGTTTGAACTTGTTGTTAGCCGGACGTTTCCTGCATATATCCTCAATGAAGTCGAACCGGGAAATCTTAATCATGTCAAACAACTCACGAGGGTTCCTGGCATTCACCGCAGCGAGTGTCTTAGGTCCAACAATGCCATCCACAGTAACACCAAGCAAACGTTGAGGTATCTTGACGCCATGCGCACCGGATGCCCACACAAAATCGCATACTATCTCTGCTATACTTTGGCTTCTTATTTCATCCGCATTCCATCTATCCCAATACAACATCTTCAAGATACTTTTCCAATCGTTATATGACAAATCCATCAACCTTCCGGTCGTAGGTTTTGGATAACCTTTTCTACGACAATATTCCTCATAGGTAGCCATTGTCACACCTACCATAGTTTGTCCTCCTAAATCATCGGGATCATCAGCCCATCCAGATTCTTTAGCCCTTTTATACAAGGCTTCATTTAATTCTCCGTTTTTTTTCGTTATACCGGTTTCCCATTTTATGAGAAACGGTATGAAGTGTTCAATATTTGCCATATTACACATACCTCCATTTAAATCCATAAGCTGTTTTCTTGTAATTTCTACATACTTTTGATACAGTGGATGGGTCCATCCCCAATTGTCTGCAGGCTTCGTTCAAGGAAATCCATTCTTTAATAACTTCGCATGATTTGTTTAATTGAAGAATTGTTTTATTCTTATTGCTATTTATTCGTAGATTCCTCATTTTTTGCTTTTCTATAAAATGAGGGTTGTGGCAATTTTCTTTATGGGTAACATACCTCAGATTTTCTATCCTATCATCACTTCTAATTGCATTGATGTGGTCTACTTCTAATTTATCATTTTTACCAACAAAAGCAATTGCTACCAAATTAGAAACTCTGTACGAACGGCTTTTCCCATTTTTGCATAAGCTAACATACTTGTATCCATCTTTATTTATACCAGGAGATAAGTCACACCCTTTTCTGTATAATTTTCTTCCATTACTACGAATGTAATATCTATCCACAGAGCGAACATTGCCACGGTTACTAACCATGTACATTCCTTCATATCCGTCTATATATCTCCATTCTTCAATGAACGGTGCAAGTTTATTCACATCAGCCATTTTTGTTTTCCTCCTTATCTTTAGTTATTATTTCACTCATCTCCTCCTTGTCAACATCAAGCATCTTTTTCCCGAACAGCCCCAGCGCCTTTAGCATGTTGAAGCTGTAGCCTTTCGGCGTAAGGATATTACTGATAATCGAGCAGAACTCAATGAAACAAACAAGCAGGCATGAATACACATCTATATTCCATTTGCTGCCAGAAGCGATGTTTATCATAACGACCATACATACAAATGCGAAGTACGTCACCATCTTTCCCATCGTCCTGCGTATGGCACTGGAAAACCGCACCTCTTCTTTCATAAGCAGACTTTTCCTTATTCCGAAAGCCAAGTCACACACGACTACTGAAAACGAGACTATAAGCCAAGGTACCATGTGTTCGAGGGATTCCATTATAAATCCGCTCGCTATTACGGAGAAGCCTCCGGGGATGCTCTGGGTTATTATATTGTCTTTCACTGGAAGTAGGTTTTAAACACATTGACATGATAGATATTCACCCGTCCGTAGTTGGCGTCAAATATCTTCTTTATCTCATATCCCAGTCCATAGGACAGCGCTTTCATCTTTCGCCAGTTGATGGAACGCCAGTTCATATTATGCTCCTTCGCCCAACGCTTGATACTGTACCACTCCTTGGATTCATCAAGCTGCTCGGTCTTCTGTTCAAGAAGAGCCTTTGTTCTTTCTTTCTCCTCCACTTCATCCGCAAGCCGGCGTAACGCTTCCGCATATGTTTGAGGAGTTGTAATTCCTTTCAATGCTCGCTCCATTGCCTCAAAAGCGTCATAAAACTCATTCTTGAATTTCAAAGCCTTTATGCCATTCCACCCCATTACCAAAATAGAGAAACCTTTTTGATTCATGATATAAGCCGGATTGCTTTTTCCGGTCGCATCTTCGTAAGTAGTTGATACAAAAGCTAAACGCATTTTTGCGTTGAGTGATTCGTCCTCTGTATTAAGAATATTATCAATGCTTCTTATTACATCGGCATGTCTTTTCCCGAACTTCTCAGCCACCAAAAGGCTATTGGTTAAAACTTGGCCATTCTGACCTTTAAAAACTAAATCTGTCATATTACCTACTTTAAATGTTAACTTTTCAAACTAACCAAAAAATTGTCTGTCAAAAACGACAAAAGCCCCCGAGCCGGATGCAAAAAAACATCAGCTCAGAGGCTTTGATATATGTCGGACAAATACAAGTACATAGTTACGGTGCCGTACATCTTCATACGGGTACTGCAAATATACTAATATTCTGTCAAACACCATACTAATCCAAACTTTTTTCACATGCAAAGCTAACCTTATAAGGACAGATTAGGAAGCTTTCAATGGACGCAGAACGAACCTTTTATAAAAGGTTCGTTTTTTCGGCAAAATCGCTATCTTTATAACAAAAAATGATTTACGCATACATTAGGGTAAGCACAGACAAGCAGACAGTAGAAAACCAGCGGTTCGAGATAGAGAATTATTGCAGGAAAAGGCAGATAGATGTAGACCAATACATCGAGGAGACGATAAGCGGGATGAAAGATGTAGACAAGAGAAAGCTCGGGACACTGCTAAAGAAGATGAAGAAGGACGATACCCTTATAGCCTCGGGAATATCCAGATTAGGCAGACGGTTGCTGGAGGTTATGTCTATCCTTGACAATCTGATGAAGAAGAAAATCCGAGTAATAACCGTTAAGGAAGGCTTTGAACTGTGCGACAATCTACAGAGCCATGTAATTGCATTTGCGTTCTCGTTGGCGAGTGAAATAGAACGCAGCCTTATCTCACAACGCACGAAGGAAGCGCTTGCAAGGAAAAAATCGCTTGGAATGAAACTCGGAAGGAAAACCGGAGGAACAAACTCCCGGCACAAGCTCGACAAACACAAGGACCTTATACGCACTATGGTCGAATATGGATACAGCAAAGCAGCCATCTGCCGGAAAGTCAAGTGCCAGTACAGCACCCTTGACAAGCATCTCGAAAGAGAAGGACTGATAGTGAGGAACTATACTCCACGCCCACGGAAACCTAAAGACATTACCACAGAAAAAAGAATCGTTCCCCAGAGAAGAAAGAAGCGAAAAGTCATCATCAAGAAAAGAATCCCCACCGACCGCGCGCCACACGTTGAATACCAAGCAGCCGCTTACCAATATCGCCACCAATTGATGGAGGCAGACACACTTCGAGAAAAAGGAATTGTTGTTGATGTAGACAAGCCTGCCATACTTGAGGAGAACAAGGAGAAGCTCAAGTCTATTCGGCACCATCATCATTTGCTTTTCCCCCACGAAAAAGAAATCATAAAATTGCTAAAGCAAGGGAAAAGCAAGGTCTTTATCTCCCGATACTTTAATTGTAATATAAAAACACTGGATGCGCACTTGAAGAGAATGGGGGTGGAAGTGGTGTATAGGTGATGCCCCTTAAATGTAAGAATATGGCTGAGCAAGATATTAAGGAAAATGAGATGACTCCGGTTAGTAGCGTAGATTATGTGAGAGGGCTAAAGGGTAAGGACAGCGTGCTGATAACCCCTTCCTCTTTAATGACGCAAAGAGGCATTTTACATACATCACTCTCCCTATCTCCAGGAGAGCAGTATGAATTACCCTATAAATCTGGGTTAATTATGATACAAAATTCCAATCGTTCACACGAAAAGGCTGTTGCAACTTTGTATGGAAGTGGAAATGGGACTGTAATAGTCCCATCAAGTACCATTCAATTTTTCTCGGAAGAAATAGGCAAAGTTTGTGTTTTTAATAATGGAGAAAATACGAAATATATTATCAAAAATACAAGAAATGAATCTCAAAATATTATCATTACATTTATAGAATAAATCTATTTAGTTTACCAAATAGGAAGAGCTTTTCCTGCCTCATGTTTTTCCGTCATATCCTTTGACCCTCAAAAGTACAAGGGATATATGATAGAGAAGGTAAACATAGGTCAAGTAATGAACCAGTATCAGATAGTGACTGATGCAGACCATGTGTATGTGGAAAAAGGGAATAGCCAAGGGAAGATCAATAAGAGTGATTTAATATCCAAACTTCTTGCTGCATCTGAATTGGATAAAATAAAAATTATATCTAAGTCAGTAGTTGTAAATCAAAAGTTATCTCTTGGCCTGAAAAACGGATTATATTTTCTGATAGGTTCTGGAAACTTTGGCTTTTGTGATTTAGTATCTGTATACAAAAAAGAAATTACCGTTATAGCAAATGAAGGTTATGGAACCCTAATCATAGGAACCGACAATATAATAGCTGGGCAACATTGCATTTACATAAATGAAACTGATAATAAAATAGAATTTAAACAATACTCTGATGTAATGAATGTAACATTTGGAGGTATCATTGCATAAAACAAGTATGCATATATTACCTTGTCAAAGGACTGTTTTTTTTCTCACTTTTTTCATCATATCCTTTGACCCTCAAAAGTACAAGGGATATGATAGAAAAGGTTAATATAACAGATGCCAATGTGGTTGAGTTAATTAGAGAAAAACTGCCTGCTGCAACAGAAGCAAACAAGGGACTTATGCAAGCTAATGGATTTGAACAAGGTAAGAATATATTAAATGAAGAATACGATAGTAAAATCAGTGCTGGTGTATATTCATCTACTGATAATTTAAATAATATGGGCACTGGAATTTTATTAGCGCTAAGAGGGTTTCAATACACAGCCCATTTATATATTACTAACTCTGCAAAAATATATATTAAAACCATTCGTAGCAATGGAGAGGTTTTGAAAGATTGGACGTTAATAAATAATACCATAACATAAGAGACTTTTGGAGTATCCATTTTCCTACCCTATCCTTTGACCCTCAAAAGTACAAAGGTATGATGGAGAAGATTGATATTACAGCCACGGGAGTAGTTGATAGTATTCGTAATAAGATGGCAGTGGCTACAGTTTCCAATAAAGGATTAATGCCATCAGGTGTGTTATCGGAGTTCCAAGGCGCGTATAGTGTACTTCTGTTTGAGACTACAAGCACTCCAGTTACAGGCTCAATTCTTTTGTCTATATCTGCAACATCAAGCGGAATGCCTAGCCTATATTACATCTCCATATCACGAGCTGGTGATGTAACAGGCAATCCTAATCTAAAAGTCAAAGTCCTCTCAGGTAGCTATAATATTAAGATTAAAGCTAAGACTGAAGCTGATGGGAAGTGCCGTGTTTATGCTGAACGGCTAGTCTATACGCCAATACTAAATGTACTCCTAATGAGTTCTTTTGGCATATCAATGAAGATGGAAGCAGCGGATAACAGTGCATTCGAAGGAGGATTTGAAGCTACATTGGAATAGTATAGGGGCAAGTGCCCCTATACTATTCCAACTGTTTCATTTATAAGATTTGTATCTGTTAAAGAGTTATATTCCCAAGAACCATCTAATATAAAAATGCTGAAACGGGGCGAACTCTGTTCGTGCCCGCCGCCTTATTGTCGCTGCTCGCGCTGCCGTTGGTGAGGTACAAACCCCACGCGTTGGCCGCGCTGAACTCGGTAGAACTCCAGTGCCACGTTTCGGATAACTGTGTTGCGCCCTCGATAAGCGATAACGCATAATTGATTTTACGCATATTGGCGTAAATCATCATCAACTCACCTAACGACGGCAACCACCAACGCCCGGCGGTCAAACCTTTGCCGTTTGCATTTACGCGGCTGTACTGCGCGCAGTAACCCGGTGCGTAACTTGCGCTGCTACATTCGGCGTGCGTAATCTGTGCTGTGGTGCTGGCCTTACCCGTCCAGTCGTCTAACGCTGTCAGTCGGTCGGTTGTGGTCTTACCTCCACCGCTAACGGCTGCGCTACTCCAATGCAGCGACGTTTCGGTAGGTGCTACGACTAAGATTTTGCCGCCCTCGACGACTACCACGCCCTCGGCTATTTCGCCGCTACTCTGATAGCTCGCCCACTTGTCCGGCTTAACCATAAGCGGGTAATTATCGCTCTTACGATGGAACATGATAAATACCCCTTCGGACAACGAATCAAATACACTGAGTTTCATTTTCCCCTGGTTATTTCCTTTTTCCACATACACATAGTCTGCATCACTTACTATCTGGAACTGGTTCATTGCTATATCTTGCTTCTCTGCCATAACTCTTACATTTAAGGGGCATCCGCTTTAAAAACATGATACCCTAATTTAACATTTAAATAATTAACTCGTTTTTGTTTAAATAAATTCCCAAATTAACGGCATCGGGAAGGCCGAAAAAAGAACAAGTTTCCTTGTTATAGAACAGTGTCTTCGGAAGATTCCTCGACCACTTCCACAAAACCACCGGACACCAGGTCGGCAAGGTCAAACGACAAGCCCATACCGCTGTCACGGATGCACAAGTAAAGCACATCCTTGTCTGTGTAATACTTGCCGTTGAACAGCTCCATTCCCTGCTTCCAGGCTATCGGGTCCTCCTTCGTGCCGGACGCTTCAATCTGGACAACCTTGTAGAGGGATTCCGTACCTACACCCGGCACCCACTGGCTGGCAAATTCATGCTCTTGAATTACCTCATATAAAGTGTCTTCGTAGGCGAACATGAATCCGATTGGCTCAGTCTTGCCAATTAATTCATCCCACTTGGGGAAATACTCCTTATGCTTAAGGCTCACCTCAACCGTCAGACCTGCGGTGTTGATGTTCTCCTTAATAATCTCATGTAACGTGCACACCTTGTCCAGATACTCATCCGACAAGTCGGACGGGTCCAATATCGTCCCGGCATTGAGCATGCGTTCCTTTTCGGCTTCGGATACCTGGCGATATTTGGATGCCTCCGAAGGGTCGCTGATATACGCCGTATTCCCGAACACCCTTTCATCTATTGGCACATCCTCACTCTGTGTAAGGTAGTGCCCTCCGTCTGCCTGCAAAATCATTGTTGTTCCTCCTTTCTTGTTTCATTATCATTCAAATCTTTTATATTTTTGTCTATGGACATTGACAAGGAGATGTTTCCGTAATTGTCCGCAATGAATTTAATCAGAGCTATTTCCTCGTCAGAGAACTCCGTCTCTCCATTGCTTTGGAACACCTTCATCATAAGCGCATATCCACGCGCCCTATTGAGGTTCTGCATGATTGTATCGGCAAAATCCTCCCGAATGTCCCTTGTTATGCAGTTCTGCATGGTCACATTCGTGTAAATCTCAAATCTTTCAAAATTAATTTTCTTCATAATCAATTATCTATTTGGATATGAATTAGTTACTTGCCCGTTAACAGAGAAAACTAACCCGATAGGTCCCAATGTAAAGCTTAGTGCGTCGGTTCCAACCGTTGAATAACCATTCACGGATGTACCTGACACATCAAGTCTCCCGACCTCTTTACTTCCAGAATACCTTCTGAGAATTAATCGAGGGTAATAATTAGTACCCCCTCCGATAGATTCGGTAATGAAAGAAATATTCCCTACTTCATTATTATCTTGGTTATACATCTTGATGCTGTTGGAACTTGGGTCCAGTTCAATGCGAGTGCCATTCAACGAAGTGGAAATCTTACCGACTAATTCCACATCCCCATTCTCCTTTATCTTGAATGACCCATTGGGAGAGGAGACATTTTTGAACGTGCCGCTTGTAGCATTTATATCGCCATGAACCTCCGCATTCATGCAGATAACCTTTCCGCTCTCCAATACCCGGAACGGAGCGTTGTCCGGTGTCGCGGAACCAGCCCAGATACGCACCTTGCTCCCCGCTATGGAACCGGAAAGACCTGCTGTCACGGTACCGTCATCCTTCTTGATAAGCAGCTGGTTGCCCTGCATGAAGTCAATACTGGCGTTTTTCGCGATGACGAGGGACGTGTAGATAGGACCTACACCGCTTAACTTGGTCCATGTGGACGATGACACTCCCGGCTTGTTGCTTTCCGAGCTTGTATGGGTAGTGTTGCATTTGTAGACATCCCATCCGTCGATTGCGGCATTGTTCCTTATCATCGCAATATCCACATAACGGGTTCCGCTTGTCAGAGCTTCGTCGTTGCGGTAAGTCACGCCCACAGCCCATTCGGAATGTCTTATGATGCAGCCTTGTATACCCTGCTCTCCTTTTTCCCCAGGCTTGCCATCAGCTCCGGGTTTCCCGTCAGCACCAGGTTTTCCGTCTTCACCCTTTGAAGCAAGCAAATCATACTCCGCAGAATTCATCTCACCGGAAAGTATGTACCCGTATGTCTTGCCACCGTCTTGGGTCTGCTTGATTCGCTGACCGGAACTTGTTGTAACAGTCCACAGTGGTGGATTGGTGGTCTCCTTCTTGGCTATGTATGATGAGCCGCCCATGGTAACTACACCCTGCTTCGGCACTATAAGCCCGGTATACCATCTGCCCA
>OBKS01000438.1_pt1 | contig 41144 bp, 92 predicted proteins | sample 1517381 | NCBI WGS metagenome assembly OBKS01 (sample SAMN04571686, study PRJEB22368) | human gut metagenome | biome: human gut; material: stool | host: Homo sapiens | place: Luxembourg | collected 2012-08-03 | reverse complement strand
AGAATGGATGTACCGCTAATTTCAGAATAGGCGTACCGTTCGAGCAGAATTTGCACGTCAAATAGACTCTTAATTCTTTTTTTACTCATGGAGTATTCATTTATATGTGTAAACACAATAGATTTTTTATGTCCAAAACCTTCAACATCTTTTATACATCTATCGTATAATTGATCTAAATCGAGCAAACCATATCTCAAAGTATCTTGATGCGGATTTGGAACATTAGTCTTATCATACATTCTTTGATTGATTAACGACTTGTCACATTCAGATGGGAATTGCCCTGCTCCATGTCTTGTTAAATATGTGCGAGATACATAGCAAATTTCTACATTGATTTTATCGCTCCACTTTACATTTTCAATTATCTGTTTTGGATTTTTAATTCCTGTATTAGAAGGTGTAAGATTTGGAAAATATTCCATGTTATTTTGATCTAATAGAAGTCCCTGACCTGCTTCAAAAACAATATTGTCATATTGATTCAAAAAATATTCATCAGATATACATAAAGAATGATCATTCATAAAATTTAGGTCATCCCAAAAATGTTCAAATATACCATCATCAAAGAAAATTTCTTTCCACTTTTTAGATAATACAATATTTTCTTTTTCAAATTGATCCAGATAATAATCTCTGATTTTATAGCTTAAATCTATAACTCCAGCTCGATATCTTTTAATTGTTTCAAATATACCTAAACCACAACTGCCATGTTTGTTCTTGCCACGATTTTCCTCAATGATCTGATTTACCATCATATCATATGGCGTTGTTAGCATACAATTTTTGTTAATATATGTTTCTGGTATACATTCTAACTTTAATAAGTCTTCATATTCTTGACGGAAAATTATTGGATTGCATATAAAATCTTTTGATAGATATGTCCTTGTTCCATTAAGCGTACCCGATCCAAAATGATGAAAGACATGTCTGATTCCGTCTTGTGTTACAACTGTATGCCCTCTTTGAGCACCGCCATTAGAACACACAACAATACTATTCGGTTTCTGAGAAAAATAATCTGTCATCAAACCTTTTCCCTCATCTCCAAAGTTCTCAGGCTCCTATGACAACTTTAATGTTCTTCATAGGATACACCACCTCCTTTATAGTTATATTCTCCAAAATATTTTTCTTCTGCTTGCTCACGAATATGAATAGCTTCATTTATATCATCAAAATATCCTAATCGAACTTTAGAGTTATATGCGCTTATTTCTGCTTCCCATTTTCCATATTGCTTATTATAAGAAACACCTCTATAACCACTACTATTATTTGATTGAAGTCTTTTATTCATTTTATTTTCAGAAGAACAAACCACTCTCAATTGTGCTTTTCTATTATCATTAGTTTTGTGATATATGTGATCTATTTCACGTTTGTCGCCCTTTGTTAATCCCATTATTAATCTATGCATCAATACATCATCTTTATCTGTACGATTAACAACATATCCATTTTCATCTATATACCAACAATAATCTTTGATTTTGTCATAATCCTCTAAGTCGAAATAAAACTCTTCTCCTTTAGTTGTGTATCCAATACCATATTCTCCACTAAGATTATACGTATTATATTTTTTATTCTTTTTTCCATTTATTTTTCCAGTCAAACTTCCACTTCTTTTTGCATTTTTTAAATGTTCACAACCACAAGAAGTTGTATTTCCATTTTTCAGATTGTATCCAAGAACCAATACTTCTTTACCGCTTCCACAATCACAAGAGCAATACCATCTTGTATCTCTATTTCCATTCTTTTTTACTAAATCTTCTCCTCTTCTAAGTACGGTCAAATGACCGTACTTATTACCTGTTATATCTATAAATTTACTTATCTTTTAGTTCTCCTATCTTACCAAGTGATTTCTTCTGAATCGGAAGGTGTTACAACTGTATCTGTTATATTATTCTCCGCTTCATTGATGATAATATCCACAATCTCATTTGCAATACTATCCATAGTTACTCTTCTAAAATGAATATCGTCAAGATACTTTTTATAAGATTTTTCAATCTCATCTTCATCCCATCTGTAACCATGACTTACATCTAAATGATAGATATTAAATTTCTGAGAAGCTTCATCGTACAAGTCTTTTGTTTCTACGTCTGACTGAAGATCGTCTCCAGTTGCTTCGACAAGACCATTTCTCATGCCTCTTAATGGAAGATACGGATTAAGTTGTTCATCTCCCATCGTGATAATAATTCCCTTTTTACCACGATTTAAACAATCAAGTTTGGTGTGACGTGAACCGAAATACCATGCAGCTGTATATGATTCAAAACTATTTCCACCTCCGCCAAATTCGAAGTAAATTTTATCCAATTGTTCAGCAATGCGAATATCTGACTCAAACTGAGATGCCTGAATTGGGCAATCATCATATGCTAAATCTCCAATTCCCATAATCATAAATTCTACATCTTTTACGTCCTTATAAAGTTTTGTCATAATTACATTTAACTTTTTAGCAACTTCGACCGCTGCATTTCCCATACTCCCTGTAACATCTAAAGCCAAAATAACCGGCAATGTATTTGGATGCTCTTCTGAGTCGCAACACTCTCTAATTACATTTTTGGGATTAAGAGCCGGATCAATTGTTCTTGCTTTAAACATCTCCTGATTACTATAGACTGAATCGATAACCCCAGACTTCGAAACAGATCTTCCTACTGATTTTGAATAACTCTTAAAACTATCACTTGTCCATGAACCACATCCCATACTATACGTCCTCCTCTTCGGTATTCTCTACTTCATCTTCGTCGTTCATATCGAAATCAAACATTCCATCAAACATATCGCCCATATTACCGCCCATCATCATAAACGGTAACATTGTACCCATACTATTAATTGCACCAGTTGCACTTCCATCATTGCCTTTCATCATCTGAGATAACATCATATATTTAAAAATGTTGTTTGTACCTTTCTTTCCTTTCACAGCATCATTTCCAAACATTGATACAATTTTTCCATAGAAATATGTATTCCCCATAAATACATGTCTTTCCGGAAGAATCGTTTCGATTGTAGAATCTTCATAATTGATAACAGTAATCTTATTTTCTTCTACTTCCATAACGCATTTTGGCTTTCTTCCGGTTCCGTCATTTGCAAGAATAATATCTCCTTTAGACACTTTGTTTGTTGGAATAACAAAGAAGAATTCCTCTCCAAGATCGAATACAAAATTATTACAATTTGTAAGTCTACCAGTTTTTACGTTATAAGTTTTATACCCATTAGAAGTTTTGACTGCAATATTTCCATTCATCGACAGTCTACACATTCCACTTCCTACTTTTCCAAACATTCCATTTAATAAATTATTCATCATATTTTTATCTCCTTTTTGTTTTATATATTTTTCCTCATGAAAGCAACGTTTAATTACTTATTTTTCCGTTCTAATATCAATGCCAAGAACAGTAGGCTCATGCTTGTTTACAATAAACTCAATAGTTGGGTCTTTCGAATGCCATCCTGCTGCCCTAGCATCGTCTATTAACTCTACGGTTTTATATCCTTCTTTTTTTTGCTCTTGTAAAAATTTTATAAGCTTGTTAATATTACAACTGATCGCCATAACCAAGTTCCTCTTTTAATTTCTGAATACACTGATTCGAAGTCAAAACAACTTCTCCCGGAAGCAATACAATACTGCCATCATACTTCGAAATAAATTCTTCTACCTTATTCTTATATTCTCTTAGTTCTCGAAGCTCTTTAATGGAATCTTTTATATAATCATCCACACTATCATAAAAAGTAACTCCAGTATCAGTAGATATTGATTTAATATGTTCATTTACAGAATTTGTTTCTTCTTGTGTAGCATCACGCATATATATCATCTCTTATCCCTCCAAATAGAAATTATCCATAACAACCAATGGAAAGTTATCACCAACCCATATTCCGGATCATTATCTTTACCACTTTCATAATCAAGGTATAACGATGGCAATATTCCAAACTTAATTTGAAAATAATTGGTATCTTTATTATGATAAACTGATGTCTTGAATCTTAAATGCGTCCTTCTTTTTCTTTCCACTGTTTTATTCTCCTATCGAATGTATTGCCATGTAGATTCGAAAATCATGTCATATAAATAAGACACAATCATCTGAAAACGAACACCTTTCATTCCAGTCAATTCAACATCATTGTCTACTGCGTCTATCATATAAAGTATAAAATCTCGCACACCTTTTCTTGTAATTGAAATATTGTGACGAATATGCATATTAATGAAATCTACTAATCCGTCTGTATTTGTATCCATAACACATTCAAATTTTTGCTCATAATCTTTACCCGAAGCATTTTCTATACTTTCATCAAATATCGTCTCGAAAATAAAATCCCAAAATTCTTCTTTTGAGAATTTATTCTTAATTTCTTCTGCTATAATCTCATCTAACATTTATCTCACCTCGCTTGAAACTGCCGTTTCTTTCTTTTCTACATTCTATTAATTCAAATATTTTATTGTAAGATACACTAACACCAATATTATATACAGAGGACATACAACATAATAGAATTTATATTCTGTATCTCTTTTCTTTGATACAACTTCTCCCAATCCATCTATGAAATATATAAGCGAAATACCTATTGCCAAAGCTACTATCTGATTTTCCATATAAACCCCCGTCATTGTTTTAAGTTTGTTACTTCTTCAGCCAAATCAATATAATTGTCAATAATGTCTAATATTTTATCCAGATTTTCTTGCTTAATTGCTGTCTCAATATGAGCATCCAAATAATTAGTTATTAAACTATCTTCGTCTTCTTGTCCATAGATCATATTTTATTCCTCACAAAATATCGGTTTCATGACCATTCAAATTTTCCACACCCTACTCTACCAGGAATCCATGCTTTGTTACTTTGAATTGGTTGATAAATATTTTGTGGGAAATCAAAAATACAATACTCTCTATATCTGCAACATTTGCAACATTCTTCTTTATATTTTTCTATTCTTTTTTGTTTTGGCATTCCTTTATATTCTCTCATCATATACTCATATAACAAATCAGACATACGTTCTTTGTCTTTCTCTGCATATAAATATTTTTCTTTGTATTTTTGTAATTCTTTTATCTCATTAATAAATTCATTTATCATACATATCGCCTCAACTCAAATAATTCCGAGTGTTTCATCTTCGTACTTACACGCTTTTGCTTTTGTGAGCATATCTTCATATTCAGACAAATTAAACATTCCAATCGTACATTGAGAAATCATATACATAATTCTTCTATACATAACATCCGCAAACAATTGGTTATTTTCATTTAACAATACATCCACAAAAAGAAATCTTGCTTTATCTGGATCTCTATTTATAATTTCCAATGCTAATGGTTTTAGAAACAAATGCAACGCAAATGGAATATCCATAACAATATCGTCGCATCCTGAATAATGTTTATGATAATAAGCATTCATTGCTTCTAGTTCATCACCATATAATTTCTTATTGTACCAACCTTTACAAATTAGGTAGATATCTGTTAATTGTTTATTCTCTGTCATCTCTTTTAACTCCAAATAATTCGCATAAATCATTACTCATATTTATTATTTTGAAGAATCTATGAGCAATTTCTTCGTTCATATGAGCTTCACAGACTGCCTCTGCTGCTTTTGGATGTTCACTATAATCCACAAATTCTTTATAAGCATCAATCATTTCTTTCCAAATTCCAATTGTTTCTCCTGTAATCAAACTTGCCTGTCGGCTTCTATAACATTTCTGCAACTTATCATTTGGCATACCACAGAATAAATTTCGTGACACATGATTTTTAAATATTCCCATACTTATTCACCAACCTCTGATACATCAAATCCTAACTTTTTCATCGCTCTTTCCAGTACAACTTTCTCAAGTTTCTCCTGCACTCGGTCTTGAACTCTGTCAATCGTATCATCCATAAGACGCTCAATAATATCATCCGGATTAATAAGATATTCACGATAATCATGCATATCATCTCTAACTTGTTCCACAATCACATCTACAATACGTTTTTTCATATCTTCAACATTTTCTTTGCCAAGAAATTGTAACAACGGATTGTCAATGTTTGCTTCTTCGATTTTATCTTCTATTGATTTGCCACTCATTTTATTCTCCTTTTATCTTTGCGTAGAAATCACAATATGTTGAATCAAAGTAATCGTCTACTCTATCCAAATACCACGGTTGATTTAGAATATCATTTTTCTTATCATATTCTTTCCAGTTCCAACCGCCCATTCTCGAATGAATATATAAGACATTCTCTACACCGGCATATTTGTTCCAAAGATCATACTGTTTTTGAATCTTTTTCTTTTGTTTTTTAATCTCAAATTTTAGAACTTTACGTTTCCATCCATGAATTCTATCCCACCGAATTCCAGTACATTTTGTATATTTGCCATCTTTGTCTTTAATAAGATAATAATCTTCTAGAATATTTGTCCATGAACTATATTCATGATATTCTGGGTTTGCTCTCCAGAATGGAACTGCTTCACACAACCCTTTTGCTACCAGAATGGCAGATTCATTTTGAATTTCTTTTATTTCTTCTTTAGATACTGGCTCCTCGTTCTCCATTAATCTATAACCACGAATACGTGGAATTTCAATTCCATTGTCTTTTGCGATTTCACCCAATTCTTCTATATTCATGTATGCCCCAAGATCCATTTAATACGCCTCCTGAAATTTCGATTTCATCAGTTTATCTATTTATTCTCCAACCTCTTCAATCTTCTTTACATACCAGCTATGTGGAACTTCAAATTTCTGAAGATACACCGGCACTTCTCCAATTGCATTAAAATAAGCCATGCGAAGATCCATTTCCTTATCAGTTCCATAGTTTTCTACTGGTAGTACATATTCAACTTCTTTGTTACTTCTACATTTCCAGACCTCTTTAATCTGATTCTCTACACCGGAATCACAATATTCGTAATACAACTCCGGAGCCATAAAAACAAGGTTTAACTTTGTCTCTGGCACAATTTCATGTACCCTAACATCTACATAATATTTCATTACTTCCACCCATATTCTTTCTTCGTCTGTTTAAATTTTTTCATAAATAACTTTAATTCTTTATATGTAAGTCTTGCTGGTTCCTCTGATATTCCTGGAATTGATGAATATGAAGCAAATTGATTATGGAGTATTTTTACAACTTTATATTTAGTATAAATGTGAACCGATGCAATCTTTTTGTATACGACTCCATAGTCATCTTTCTTATCCAGTAACCATCCATTCTCTTTGAGTTTTTCGTCCAATTTTCTATTCCACATCATTTTTACCATCGCCAAATCCAACAAAATTTGTTAATGTGATCAACCCCGGAATCAATAATACCCATGCATTATCGGCATTTTGATTAATAATCATAGATTCAATCACTACTAAAGCAGTACAAATCCATGCCGATATCAAAACCTTACTAGAATCTTTCATATTCTCACCTCTTTTTTAAATATGGCGATCTATTTCAGACCGCCATATATTGTATATTATTCTGTTGTCGCAATATTCTCTGTACATTTTTATGTCTAACCGTTATTTTTTTATTTTTCATCATACATTCCCTCTGAAGCCTTGAATTTTAAAAGCAAACCATCTGGGATTTCTTTCTCAACGCCATCAACAGGTCTTTTCCATATTCTTCCTTTTCTCAATTTACACATAAATTTTCCTAAATTTTTTAAAAGAAGCTCATCTCCTTCTTTATTTAACATTTTGGGAATTTCATATACAATACAATCTACAACCTCTTCTATATCCACTTTATAAAATCCTGTTTTTTCTGATATTAAATCTATTAAATCACTTTTATAATATTTCATATTAATAATGATGTTCCTTTCTTTTCTGCCTTTGAAACCTAAATTTTATCGCCTACAAAAATCCATTCCAGTGTTGAATCCGGATGAAAAGTATATTCTTCATCTATATCAGCAAGCCCGAAAAATATTACTGCCGGATATTTCGTAGGAATATTCTTGAATTTGCCACCTCTGTTATAATATTCCATAACAGTCTCTAAAATATCTCCCGTTTCTTCGTTCCATAATCTTTCAAATCCGTAATATGATTCATAGCACTCTTCTGTAAAGAAATTCTTAGTCTTTTCGATAAACTGTATCATTTCCTCTTCATTGCGAATGAAGTTTAGCTTGAGAACTGGATCAAATGCATCACATTTGTAAGTATAATGATTTTGATAATAATGACCTTGTGGAGCATTCTCAAGTTTTGTCCTTAATAAGCAATCAATTCCTCTATTATGAATGCAAACATAACAATTTTTTATGAACCCATTTACATTGTCATTGCTTTTATTCTCTGGTGTTTCAACGATTTCACCATTCTTATTCTCTTCATATACCTTCTGAAGAACATATCCATCGTCTGTTTTTACAATATTCCTCAAACTAAGCAGGTATTTTCTATTTTGCTCCATATTCATTTCTCCCAATGATTCGTTTACTACAAACTTTCTTCACATCCAATGGTGTCGGGCAAACATCTGTAGTCTGAATCGCTTTAATGATCACCGGAGACACTTTTCTTTTCGCATAACAGAAAACCATATCCCCTACAGCTATATTCTTTTTGAACTCATTCCAGTTTTTACCATTTGGAACTCTCCAAACATACAGTTTATTATCCGGAGAATTTGGATGAACACCCCATACATATGTAGTATTATTCTCTGTTCTATAGGCGGGTTCTTTTATATGGTTGTCTCTCTTCTGACCATTCTTACTACGAATAATCTTCGCTTCATCTGCGCCAAATTTCTTCAGAACCAAATACATTACATATCCGTCAGTTAATCTATTCTCTTTATCAACCACTATGTATTTACTCTGTCTTCCAGTTTTAATCCAATGCTCTTTACACGCATCAATCTTCTCTTTTCTTGGATGCGTTTGAGCAAAAGATTCCGGAATGATGATGTCACTCATTTTCATTTTCATTATGCAGTTACTCCTCTCTGAATGTAGTTGTCGAAATTGTTCTTTAAGAACATATAATTGATCTTCTGACTTGGGCTGAATGTTTCGTCTGTTTTTTCATATTTCTTAACCCATTCTTCAAAATCACTATCTCTTTCTTTTTGACAAGCATATGCCATAAGTGCCACCAACGCTTTCTGACACTGCTCATATACCGGAGAATCAATCTTTACGGTATCCTGCACCATTGCATCGAAAAGTTCTACATCATCTTTTTCAATGTTTTCATCAACGTTTTCCTTTACAAAATCCAATGTGCTTTCAACATTCTCATTATTCTCTTCTTTTTCTACTGCATCTATGTATTCTTCTTTAATATGTAAATACTCTTTCATGAGATCACAAAGTAAGTTAATTTTATCTGTTATATTCTTTTTGTTTCTTGTTCCACCAAGACTTACAAGACCATCAAAACTTACTCCATCTACTTCTCTACTATGTAATTCGTCTTCAAACGCAGCTACAAATCTTTCAAATTCTGTATCGTCTAATTTATATTTATTGAATTCATTAAATACAGCCACCCATACAGGAATTAACACTGCCTGAAATGCATTCTGATGCTTGTCTACACATACTTTTTCAATTCTATCTAAGTAATTGCTAATAGTATCAAATTCACTACATGAACTTTCTTCATCAAGATACTTATTCTCTACTTCAGCTTGTCTCTTCCAGTCTTCCAAATGGAATACAGTCATTACAGAATCACAAACCGACTGTTCATATGTACCATTTTTACTCATTGGTTTTTTACAAGGAATACAATTTTTATAAAACTCTCCCTGAGTAATATTTTTGATTCTTCTTGCATATTCCGGAATCCATGTAAGCCCCTTCTGATTTGTAGACATTCCTTTGCTTCTGTTATATCTACGTACATATTTACTTACCTGCTTCATAGAATCACATTTCTGAATGGCTAATTCAATCTGGTAATTATCGAATATTTTTTTTAATTCTTTTGGAAGCTGCTCATATGTTTTTCCCTTGATATTAAATTCAAGCATGTCGTATACAACCTCGTTATTATCATCTCTAACAATCTTCCCATTCTCATCCCGACGTTTTGCCTGATAATGAATGATACTGTCTTCTACTTTGGTATTCACTTTCCAATTCATAGTTTTAAATGAATTAAGAGCAAATGTCCGCTGATTTCCATCCGATACATATCGTTTTGTAATTCCATCCTCAGATTCAATTTCTCCAAGAATAATAGGAGGAATGTAATCTTCTGTAAGAACAGTAATTACAAGTTCATCAACAAACTTTTTATCTTGACAGAAAACCCTCTGTACATCCTGGTCTGTAGATATATCCTCTTCATTTACATCATTTAAGTACGTTTCTAACGCCATTGACATCTTTCTTACTTTTTTCGTCATTTTACATTCCTCCATTTTGTTTTTAGATTAAAAATCTTGTGTTCTTATAATCTTGTATAACCCCTAAGTTATTTATATATTCTTTCTCTGTAATATGTAATCTAATGATAATTTCACTTTTCTTATATCCGGCACTCAACAGATCTACAATTTTTCTTTGTAATATTGAAAGCTGGGCAAGATATTTTTCTATTTTTTCATCCACATATTTTTCAGAAGTAACTTCTTCAAAAACATCGAATGAAGATTTTAAGCTATCTTCTATTGTTACACCTTCTTTTATCTCCGAATGTATAGAGACATTTTCTATAAGAATATATCTTTCCTTCCCATTTACTACTTCTTCAACAATTTTGTTTCCATTCTCATCCCTTGCATACTGTTGCCGTTTATCTCTATTACACCAAGTGCAGGTTTGCTTCATCTTTCTAACAAGCATTGTTTTAAGATAATCATCAAACGAATCATTCTCTTCCTCATTAAAACTTTCAAGAATCTTCCAAAGTTGCATATTTGCCATACTAAGAAATTCGTCATAATCTTTGTCGACCCATTTATATCCACACCCCTTGCCGAATCTGGTAGTTTGATAACCTATCAGTTTCCTCAGTTTTTTCATATTGTCAGCCGAATATTCACGATATATCTCTTCTTTTTGCTCTTGATCCATTGCTATCACTCCCCCTCACATAATTTGTCAAGCCATTCAATATCTTCTGTTTCTCTTACTTTAAAAACTCTATTCTCCAAATGTTTTACACTTCCTAGTATTTTTTGTGACGAAGGGATTTTATGCTCACCAGTTGGCTTTGCAAGAATTACATCTAATATGTACATTTCGTCTTTTACGATTCTTCTACGACGAAGACATTCTCTTATCTTCTTGTATTGCATGAAACCCATACAGGCATTCATATCATCTTCTAATTCAATCTTATGTAATATATTCGATAGATTCTTATCCGTATTTGATAAGCAGTCTAGCAATTCACGTCTTCTCTCTTCAGCATCTAAGAACAAATCGTTGCATTGTGCCACTCTATCAACCCAATTCATAACATTTAATGGTGCTTTGTAAGAAGTATTTTTGATAATTTTCTTTTTCTTCTTATTATAAGAAGTGTTTTTCACCACAGTTTTTTCAACAATTACTGTCTTTTTGCTTGGAATTTCTTCTTCATCAGAAATATTAAGCTCAGATTGTACTACCGGCTCTTTTACAAAATTCATCTTTTGTAATACTTTTGGCAGATGATCTAAAACATTCTGTGCTTTTATGTCATCGAAGACTTTTGCTTCATTTTTACCACAAACAATAGGACTTCCACCTTCGCCAATGCGTAGATAGAGCTTCTTTTTGCGACAAACGAGCAGAAAATAGCCCAATGAAATCACCCTTTCATTAAAAATATTTTTGAGAAATAATCCCCGATTTCGATAAAATGACACAAGAAATAAACCTTGTACGTCTTTTATCGTTCAAGAACGTATTCTCTTTCACAGAGTTACAATATTTAATTATTACATTTGCGAAAAATTGGCAGAATTTGCCTTGACTATATTCTTGATAATATGTAATAATATAGTTATAGTCGTTAACGGCTATGGTGTTAATTCACTAGGCAAGTTCACGGGTGGCAGCCCATTATGTGAACTTGCCTTTTTTATTCTGTTATTTTCGACATGTTTATTATAGCTTCGAACAAATGTTCTTGTCAACATCTTTACGAACATTTGTTTGTTTTATTCCATTTAGGGAAAAGAATATTTCTTAGAATATCACGATTACTTTTCAATTCTCCATCAAGCGAGAGAATTCCAAAAATATCATTTTCATCATAAGAAATGCTTTTCGCAATTTCTACTAATTCTTTTCCATATTTTTTTTCTCTTCTTTCTGGTTTCTCATGTATAAGTGTTTTTCTATCCAAGCAGATTATTGTAATTTTGTCTACGGGTGCATTATCTATTATTTGTTTAGCTGTTTTTTTATCTACAATATTAATACTCATCATGCTAACACTTCCTCCCATTTAATATTTTCACCGTAAAACAATGTATTAAAGCAAACTTTATTTACAATATCTCTTTGTTTTTGATCTGCAATATTACCAAGTTTTTTGATGATTTCATGATTTTTGTCCAATGTCTGAGGTTGTTCGCCAAGAACCATCGAGTACAGATGTAATCCATTTCCTTCTTTAGCTTCAATACAACCATGCACCGGCATATTTTTTCTTTTTATTACATGAGTTAAAGGCATAGCAATTACAGTTGGAGCAGTTGCTGTGCCTAACTCATTGCCAACTATCACATATGGACGTTTTTTCTTCTGTATTGATCCAGATGTTTCTTTCATTATAATTTCTGCTTCAATTATATCGTAGCGATGTAAATTTCTTTTACTTTCCATATGTATTCCTCCTTTCGTTATGTATTGCTTACCTTTGAATGTATTGTACGATATTTCAGACTGTTTGTCAAGTATTTTGTCTTATATAACGTACTTTTTATCATTTTTAGTTCGATTTTTAATACTTTCCAATATGTTTAGTATATGTTATAATAATTCGAGCATCCTTTTACATATATAAAGGAGGTATGAAGATGAAGATAAATATTTCTGAATTTATTAACGACTGTGAATTATCAAAAGGAGAAATAATAAAATATCTTGGGATATCAAGATCTACTTTCTATGCATTATATAAAGGAGAGGCAACAAGTATTCAATTTGAAACTCTTCAAAAACTTTGTGTTTTATTCCATTGTACACCCAATGACTTATTCACAGATTATAGCAAATCAAAAAAGGATAATTCTCAATTACCAAAAGAAGAATTCGCTAAAGATGCACACGTTAGTTTTGGAGAAATTATAGATGAAGTATTTTCAGAACGAGTAAAGGCTTTAATAAAAGAATATAACGAAAAAGACGATACCAAATAAGTATCGTCTTTTCTATATATAAGGATTCTTCTTAAAACGTTTTCCCTCAAATACGTCTATGAATCCTATATCATCATTATTACCTTTATCGTCTATGATTATACGCTTTCCATTAATATGATTATTTGCTTCTTCTTCCTTCATAAACAACCGGCTTTCTTTTAATCGGATAGCTCCACACGATCCAACAGTCTGAATTGTATAGAACTCTCCTTGTCTGCTTATTACTTTAGCAGCTTTTACAGTTCGACTGTTTTCTACGATGAAACACTTGTCTCCTCGCTCAAACATTTATCATCACCTTCTGTCTTTAATATTTCTTTTACTTTTTCTTTGTCTTCAGAATTAGCCTTCCTATAAGATAAGATAAATTCCATTTCTTCTTCTGACAAATATATTTTATTCATAGCATTTCTCCTTGATAATCTGTGTTACTTCTTTTGTAGTTATTCCGTATATCTTTGCCACTTTCTTTTTATCCTGATATTTTCTATAATCTTCTACAACGTCTTCAGGTGTCCATTTGTGATCAATTGGTTCGTTAATATTTATTTTCATTATTTATCGCCTCCATACATATGTTCTAATTATATCATGATACACGCTTTTCTTCTACTATAGATAATAGCATATTCATACTTTCAACATCATCTTCTACATTCGTTTCTCTTCCAAGTTTAAGAGCAGTATATAATACATCTCGTAAATCATTTGTCGAAAGTGCTACAATGAGTAAATTCTTTATTTCAGGTGTTATTCCGTTGTCTGCGTCTTCAATATATTTTGCTACATCCTCAAACATTTTATTTGCTTTTTCTCTTATACAATCAATGTATCTTTTTGTTGTTTCTACAGAACCATGACCATATACACTCTGTAATACAGGATAACAATCTGGATCAAATCTATTAATTTCATGCGCTATATATCCAAATGACTTACGTGTGCTATGTGTACTTACACCATTAATTCCACACGCTTCTGCTGCCTTTTTAAATTGATTACGATATGAAGACTCCATTTTTTCTACAGCTTCATCATATTGTTTTTTCGTATAATTATTCGGCAACCAATCTTTATGCAAAGATTTAAAGATATCCTCATTGAGATGTTCTTTTGGATCAATATTTGTTTTTTCACAATACCAATCAATATATTTCCACGTAACATCAGAAATATGCATATCAACTATTTTGTCAGTTTTGTCCTCAATTAATGTATTAAGACTTTCTTTTCTTCTACCATTTTCAATGTAAAAGTCTCTCCACTTTAACGTTAATGTATCGCCAACACGTCTTGCAAGGAATAAACCTAACATAAAAGTCAAGAAGTTATCATATTGCTCATTATCTCTGAACCAATCCATCATTCCTTTTATTTCTTCAATTGTATGAAAAGCTCTTACAGTTGTACTACCACGTTTCTTATTAGACATTGTAATATCTGTTACCATATATTCTTTTTCATCATGCATGACATATACATTAATAAATGACTTTCCATTTGTATATTTAATCACGTTGTTTTCATTGTCATCAATTTCTACCAGATTATATCCGATGTCTTCCATTGTAATATCTAATTCATCCATTGTGATGATTTTATCCTGTAATTGTTTTTTTAATTTATCTGTCTTTTTCATTCTTCTCACCCATCTTCCATTCTAAATATTCCCAAACTTCCATTCGCCTGACTTCTTTCTCCTGAACATCCGGATTCTTTTCATCAATTTTTTTACACATATCTATCACATCCTTTCTTATTATTTATTCTCCAAACATCTATTTTTAAGTAACAAAAAAGCAACTAACTTTTTACAGTTAATTGCCTTGTAATACTATTTAATTTTATTTTTGTTTCCACCAATGCCTTGGATCGACACAGGCGAAGGCGAAAGCCTCTCCACCATCAAAACTCTCATCCCCATCTTCAAATTTCCAATCGAGTATTGCATAGAACACTCCATCAAGTAAATCATTCTGAAATTCAGAAGACATATTTGTGTATTCCCTTGTGAAGAGATTCATAAGTTGTTTTTTTAACAACTCCGGTTGTTTTGCTAAAACAAGTCTTGACAGCTCTGCTCTCTTTTTTGTCTGTGTTTCTGAAGACCATTTTGTTCCATTAAGTATTCTATTCGCCCACAGACCGCAAATATAATACCATTCTTCCATAGTGTTACATCCAAATTCTTTCTTTACAGCTTGTTCAGAAATTCTCTTCTGTACATCATCTGCCATAATTCCCATTGATGATTTCATATCAAAATCCTCCTAAAATATATTCCGTTTCCGGTGCATCTTATGCTACTGTTTATCATTTTGACAGATGATCTTTCTTTTATATTACATCATTCTAAGAAGAAATGCCAGCTTCATCAGCCTTACAAAACGCCATTTTTCTTAGCAATTGCATTAAATTGCTTTAAAAACTCCTCAAATACAAAATCCGGCTCAAGATACCTTGAATTTGCCTTATTTATAAGGGTTTTATAGGTGTATTCTGCCTCATCTTTGATAAGTTCCTTTTCAAAATTAATATCAAATTTTTCTATCATTTTTCCTCTTTTCTGTTGAAATGTCTGTTTCATCAGGTTTTCAAATCATCAAATTTATGTTTTCTAGCCACGGTTCTGCATACTTCTTTAATAACATTTCTCTGTCTTTCTGTTTCTGCTTTTTTAAGCAACTCTTGTTTTACTTCCTCAATAACAGATTTTTGCGCATTATATAAGACACGTTCATTCATTATTATTCACCTCTCTTATATGAAAACAATCTTTCAACTATTCTATAAATTCGTCTTTATTCAATATTAAAATAGTAACTCCACTTCTTAACTTAATTTTCAAATATTCTTCTGTCTCATTTATATCATAGTCGCACGCCATACAAAATCCAACAAGTCTACCTTTTTCATAGGAATATGAAGATTCATTCTCTCTATTATAGACTGTGTTTTCATTTTGTTTATACAAATATATTTTAGCAAGTGCTTCTAAATTATCACGTCTGGATATGCTTCTCATCTAATCACATCCTTCATCAATATATTTTTCTTTGATATCGTTGATTGCACATCTATATCCATTTTCATTAGCTTCAAAAAGATCGTCATGTAATAAAGAATTAGAAAGTTGTTCTTCCAAATATTGTACAATCTCCTGTGCTTTCCATTTTTCTACCATAAAATTACCTCTTACTCTATTTTTATTAAACACTCTGGCTCAAACCAATACCAACCAAATTTACTATGTTTATTATATTTATTGTCAACAATTATACCAATTTTATTTCCTGAAATTCCAGCGATTCTTCCTTCCAAGCCTATCAAATCCGGGTATTCACTCTCAATAGATAATTCTCTTCTTGGAGTAGACATAATTTTTACCTTTCCTTGATATATGAAATCTCTGACAGTAAGCTCATATTCATTCCCTTGGCAATGACTCTTGCAGTATTTACAAGAAAAATACTTGCAGTTTTTACAAGTATCTTTACATTCTTCACTGCAAAATTTTATACAATTCATAGATTTACAAGCCATATTGTCACCCTCTTCTCTTCTTGTGTTGGAGAACTCATTATATAATTCTCCACTTGAAAGCAATTTTTCATTACTTATAATTTTTTCATCATTTCCTTAACACGATCAATCTCTTCAGTTGTATGAGGTGTGCCACCGGCATTCATATCAATATACCATTGAAGAACTTCTTTTTCACTTTTAAGATTATTCACATTTAAAATCATTGTTGCATCATTTACAAGTCTAAGTCTATCTTCATATTCTTTAAAATATGAACCAAATACTTTAATTTCATTATGAACAAATCTTTGTGCTGCTGTTATTCTTTGTAAACCATCAACACATACATAATCAGAATACTCATTTTCCTTCGGTTCTCTATAAGAATTCCAAAATGGATTATTCAAATAAATTGTATTCCCAGATTTACCTCCACGTAAATGATACTCAAGCCATGCAATTTGTTGTTCCTCAGTCCATACATGTCCTCTTTGGAATTCTGGATTAAGTTGCAATCCCATTTCACTGACTTCTTCTTCAATTTCTCTTACAAGACTTGTAAGAGGATAATTCACTTGATATGATCCACTAGATGTAAATTGAGGAATATCTTTAAATCTTGTTATTTTCATTTTTGCTATCTCCATTCCTATGTAAGATATAAAATCAAAATTTATATTAAGTTGTGGGCGATAGGACTCGAACCCATTCTTACCAGTAGTCCAACACTATCAAACTGATCCTCGAAAATCAGACTTCTTTTATGCATAAAGAAAACACCTTGTACCCACAATCATCTTATTACTCATGAAAATTAAATTTCCTTATATCCTAAAACTTTTAGACAATGTATAAATCCGTCAATATCATTTTCTTTCACCATTTCTTTTTTTTCATAGCCATCATCATTGATATGAATTGTGTAATAATCACAAATTTTCATTCCGATATAGAAAGTTTGTTCCATTTCAACCACTCCTTCTGTAGCAAACTTAAATTCACTTGACTTTTATATCTGATATTCCGATGCACATTTGTCACACACACTAAGATTATCTTCTGCAATATAGTTGCCACATAACTTACAATGATGTGCTTTATGTTTATTCCTTTCTATTTGAAGCAGCATATCTTTTTCTCTTTCTGTTTCGTCTAAATCAATATCAAAAAACTCAGCAAGCAATTTTTCTTTGTCAATATAATCTCCATTTCCCATAACATTAGCAAATGGATTTTCCCTCTTTTTGTTTCTATCAAATACAGTATATTTGCATAAAAACCAATCCAAAAATTCTCCACATAATTGTGACTGTTCTTGAATTTCTATCATTTTATCCAATGTTGGCGTTTTTGATTTTTTCATAAAATATCATCCTTCTATACAATTACATAAATGGTGAATTTCCTTTCTGCAAGAAATCGTCATTTCTTAATCTTCAATATATCACTTCTAATAAATAGTTTATTGATTGACGTCATCTCAATATAAAAAAATTCATTTTATATAAATATTTTTAATCCTTTCTTTGAACTTGTCTAACCAATCATTAACTCTATTAGCAATATCGGTATCAAGAAGATACTTCTTTTCTTCAATTGTATCTATTGTTATTGCTCTATGCGAAGATTTCCCAAACGACTCTGGCATAACCATAATAGATATCTTTGTTAAATTAATTTCTCTATATAATCTTATCTTAAAAATATCAATAACATATTCTGATTCTTCGACAACATTATTATATCTTCTTCTTATACTTACATTCCATTTAAAAATACTATCTTGATGTTCGGAAGTTTTTAGTCTTCCACATTTTATACATTTATTTTCTGTATTATAATTACCACATATACACTTCCACAACATTCATCACCTCTCTCACTAAATGAAAGTTAAATTTCAAAGTAAATTGTGGGTGATGGGACTCGAACCCATTCTTACTTTTGTCAGCCTGGTTACTGATTTACGAGACTTGAACTCGTTTGCTATCGTCATAGCAGCTCCTATATTAGCTACCCACATAATAACAAGGAAATTAATTTACTTGAGTTTTATATTTTTATTATTTCTGGTATTGCATCATTATTTATTAATGCATTTATTAATGTATTTTTATCCCTAAATTTCTTTATATTAGAAGTTCTCTGTATTCCGTCAATAAATCTTCGTTCTATTTCTTTTCTATCATAAGCAATCCCATTATTATTTCCACATAATAATAATTCTGGTAATTGTACAAATAACTGAATTTCTTTCTCCATAATATTATCCTTTTTTAAAACCTAGATTTCATTCACTCATTTTTTCTCTAATAAACTCACAATCCGGGCTTACGCCGATTGCTCTCATCCAACACTCTGCTGTTTCACAACATCCTCTATGAAAGTTATAATTTGCATCTTCTTCCATTTCATGTTCATCCATTTCTGATTCATATTCATTAAGAATTTGTTTATGGTCAATATATACCAACATCATATTCTCAATTGCATTCCTACTTATTTCCATACAATTGTCCTCCACTACATCTCCAAAAATCTTATCAAATGTATCAGGATTTTCAGATTTTTCTATAGAGACTTCACAGCCAAATTTTTCTTTAGCATATTTAATAAAATCATCTAATTCCATTTTATTCCACCTACACTACCGATAGAATTCCATATCCACCATCAATGATATCTATAGCTTCTTCTAAAGAATTCACTTCATAATTATCCCAATTTGATAATCCATCGTAATCATCCATAGAAATAACTGCTCGACAAATATCTTTTGTTTTGAATTTCTTCAGATAATCATGAACTTTATTTTTCTGCTCATAACTCAAATCTTTTTCGCTAAATTCCGGCAACTTCTTTTCATACCATTCATGCAATTTATCCATCACATCGTAAATGCTGACTTTATTTCTCTCAACTAAGTATTTTCCATCTTCTCTTTCATATTCTCCGTTATATCCTTTGTTGATTCTGCTTATCCAAAAGTCATTAGTATCCATGCAAACATATACACCTTCGAATTTATCATCACCTGTAGGATAGCAGTCAATCTCTTCTGATTTCTGCATATTCTCTACAATCTTTGATACATTATAATATTTTGCATATTCCATAATCTATTCTCCATTCTTCATTTGTAATTCACGAATTTTACAAGACAACTCAAAGCTTTTATTCCACTGTTCCATGAAGCTTTTTATATTTGAAATAATAACTCTTTGTGGCAGTTCAAATTTTACGTCTATTCCATTTTTGGATACAATAAATCGTGTTTTTGTTTGGAGCTGTTTGTCTATTTTCCCATCAAATCCATTTTTATTGAACCATTTGATAGCATATTCTTCTTCCTTAGAAAATTCATATTTTACATTTGATGTATTTATCATAACTTTTTCCCTTCATTCCATTTGAAAACTTGGTTTCATTTGTTCTTAAATTTCCTAGGATTCTACTCCTATTATTTCTATATATTTTGAACAGTCAATAATATGGATTTCAACGAAATATTCTCCACAATTTATATATGCCATTTCTTTTTCTATGTTGATTTCTTTTGCTGCTTTAAATTTTTTAGAATACTCAATCATATATCCTATGGCTTTATCATGATTTGAAAAAAATTTTTTAGAAATATCGAATCCACGAAATACTAGATCTTTATTGTTATTAACTATCAGAACCATATAATTATTTACTTTACATTTCATCTATTTATTCTCCATCATTTCTTCTACAAGCTGCTTCATATAAGAGATTTCTGACATATCAAATTTTTCGACCGCATTTTTCAATTCAACACTTACAGTATCCATTTTTGATAATGTCTCAATTGCATTTTCCATATGTTCATATGCTTTATCCAGATCATTCCATACTTTTTGTAATTTGTTCATTTATATCACCTCAACTATCTCACAATCAATTAAATTGTTATAAACATTGGTATCCATCAGTGCATCCAATGCTATTTGTGCGCCTAAATATGTTTTAAATGCTCTCGCTTCTTCAATTGTTCCAAGAACTTTGTATTTTTCGCCACCTACAATATAAGAACCTTTGCAAATATAATCTGTTCCACATTTTATATAATACATTTATTATCACCTCAATATTATATTCTCTATTATATCAGAAATGGAACTGCCTTACGACAATTCCATTATCTTTGAATCTATTGTTTCTTCCGATACTATTTTACGTCTTCTTTTACTGCTCTTTCAAGCAATTCTCTTACATACTCAGGGCATTTACTTTTTCCTGACTCCCAATTTTCAAGTGTACGAATTGGAATGTTATACCGTCTAGAAAATGCTGCTCTTGACTCGTTTAAAAGTTCTCTCATCTCAGAAACATTCATTTTCTGAGTGTCTACGTAAATAATTACGTCTCTCTTATATTCTCCATGATATCCTTCAAATGTACACGGAATAATGATCTTCATATGCCTTTCTGCAACATTTGAATACCCAAAGAGTTCATCTTCTATTTGTACATGCTCTGGATATTCTAAAATACTATCATTTGAAAATGCCAGTGCTAAAGGTTTTAATATATTGTCGGCAGCCTCTTGCAATGTATTGCCGGAAAGTTCAAAACACCCACCAGCTCCACCGCCTGTTTTATATGTCGTCCCATATTCTCTTAAACTATTCATTTGACCATCATCAACGCTTATTGTCCAAGTTCCCATATATATTTCCTCCTAGTCATTTACTAATTATAAAATACCACCAATTAAGTGGTATGTCAACACATTTTTCCACTAATTTGGTGGTATTTCCATCTAAATAAAATTATTATTCTATTATTCATTTACCTCGCATGAAACAATTCTTTTATGTCTATTTTATTTCGCTAATTTCCCATATGTCACCACCAGATATCCATTCGTTGTCTTCGTCATATTCGTTTTCCTCTACATAATATTCCGTTACATTACACATTGCACCAACTGGAGAACTAAAATCATATACATCTGTTTTATACTTTTTAAGCTCATTTAATGCTTCTTCTTTGCTGTCGAATGACTTAATAATTTTCGGATCTGCATTCATATCCTCAACTGCACACCCCTTAGCCAAATCTTTTTTCCTTACCTCAACCGAATTCTCTTTCAATTCATATTTAATCATATCTTATCGCCCTCCATTTTAATCAACAAATTTTCCAAACGGTGTTGCTGACCATACGCCATATTCGTTTCTCCAAATACGTTCACCACGTTTTCTAGCTTCGCTTTCTGCCAACAAGCCAGGCAGCTTATTTATTTGCAATGGGTGATCTTCTCCCTTTAACGCAACTACAATTTCTTCTGACACATTTTCTAATGTGTCTATTTCTGGGCACTCTGCATATTTCTGATTATAGGTGCTCATTGCATTGCACCAATATTTTCTTATTTTCATAATTCATCAACCTCCTGATATTTTTTAATATAATATCACATAAGGTGTCCTATTATCTGGACACCATATTTTTTTCTTTATTGCAAATCCAATTATAATCTTTTTCTGTCATAACAGAAACATTCTTTCCGATCACAACTGTAACCATTTTCTTGCCACAAGTCTCAAATCTACTAATTACTCTCATAATTGTACCTCCATTATATCAAATATCCGATTATTCTGCCATCAATTCTTCAATTGCCTTTGTAAATTTTTTCTGTAAAGACTTTCGTGTATTAATCAAATCTTTCTTGGTTGGTTTTCCACCACATTCATTTATGTATCTAGTGGTTAGATTTTTCCAACTGATTCGACTATTTTCTTCCATCCTGACGTACACTTTTCTATATGTAACCATGAAACCATTACTGTGATCATTGTATTTCTTAACCAATGGAAGAATCTGCTGATCTGACCAATCAATTTCATTCTTCTTTTCCTTAGCTTCTTTTGCTTTATATTCCATATCTGTCAACACAGCTATGAAAATACTTCGAAGATCTTCATTTTGATACACAACCTTAATGGTCTTTGGTGAATAGCTGAGATTATTCCGTTCTTTATAGTCTTTTGCCTCCTGTTCCCAGCAGATACCATAATTCTGTCTCATATAATCATAGATATGTTTCAGAACGCTTGCTGTTTTACGGAAACTACTATTACATACGATGTTTTCCGCTTTGCCGTACACAATCTGTTTCCACGAATCTTCTTCTGAAATTTCTTTTACAGGTATTTTATTTTCCGGCAATTGTGTTTCTTTTCGTGAAGACATATCCAATAACAGTTTTGCCATGTTTGACATTCCGTCATATAATTTCCGATTCTGTTCTTCCAGATCGTCTAATTTTGCATAAAGAATTTCAAATTCTTCTGCATAGTTTGGAACTTCAGGAATAGGAATCTGAATCATATTATTCCTAACTGCCGGAACATTCTCTTCTTTTCTATTAGAAAGAAATGCTTCAGCTAACACATCTTTTGCCTTAAGCTGATACTCGATCAATCTATCAACCAATTCCGGATTTTCTCTTTTCATTGTAGGTGTAATGTTGATTTTCGCTAACCATAACGGAAGAAAATCAAGTATTAGACATAAAACATCACTGTTTGCGTTGTCTGTACCTAGAGGGTAAAATCGTACCCCCTTATTTAATACTAAATCTTTTTGAATTTTCTTGCGTTCATATTTCCCTCTGTCTTCGCTCAATCCAAGCCCATCACAGATCCACTTAACTCCAACCCAAATCACATTTTCCACCTGTGCAGCTCTCAATATCGCACCGTTAAATTCTACATCTTTTACTGCCAATCCATCCATAATTATCTCCTCCATAATATTCCTCATGCAAAATTTCTGCTTCTACACGCTTCTCGCAATAGAAGTCCTTTTCTCTAATCTCCAATGCTTTAACTTCTTCTTTGCAGAAAGCACACCATTGATTTTTCACATGATTCTCTTTTCTCATATTGTGTATTCTCTGCAATCCGTTACAAGTGCACCCTTCTATTCTCAAACATCTTAGACAAATAAATTCCGATGACTTCTTTGGATTCCCTTTTCTTTTGCTCATGCTATTCACCTTTAATAATTCCGGCTATTCCAAATCCAATGATAAGTAGAACTATCCCGAACCCATACATCCTTATCACCTACCTACCTGTCTAAAATACATCCGATAAAGTATAATATTCCAGCAACAATTAATCTAATTATTATCATTCTTATATCACTTTCCTTTCACTGTGCTGCTCCCCACAAGATACCAATGATAAATCCGACAAAAATTACATATCCAATTATTCTTCCTAACTCGTACATATACATTATCCTCTTCCTAGATCCAACAAATTTTTAGCATTATTAATCCGACAACTATTACGAATACTGAAAAGCCAGTAACAAACGAGTCACTGATTTCCATTTTCTGCTTTTCTTCTTCCGTTTCTTTTTCTTTTCCAATGATTGTGAATGGTACATCTACACATTCCTTTTCAGTCTCATTCTGAAAATCCATGATGTCTATTTCTTTAATAGCCGGTTCTAAGATATCATAATCTTCAAATCCGGCTACTTTCTTATACAACATCTCAACACCTCCTATATACTGCCACGTTTGCATTTGCGTCTTGATACCAGTGGTATTCCGGATATAAACCTGATATTCCACAATCTTCCAAGTCATATCTTCTTCGCATCTCGCAAAATTTTTCTTCGGTTTCGCAAAATATTCTTTCCATTGTAATTTTCCTTTCATATTAAAAATAAGAGTATCGTAATCGACACTCTTATATTCTCTATGTACTTATTCAATTTTTATTTTTTATACTGTAAAAATCTGACTTTCATTCCTATTTATATAATATATGTTTCCCTTCCGAATCTCGTTCCCAATCATATCCGGCAAATTCTAATGCCTTTAATGCTCCGTTGTAATAACTCATATTCTGCGGGCTCACATCTTCCATGTTAGCAATCATCCATCTTTCATCTAACCATTCTTCCGTCTGTTTCTTCATCTGTTTAGGTGTTCTTTCCATCGTCATTCTCCTTCTTTCCCTTTCCATATATTTCTTTTAATCTTTTTGTTGCAAACTGGTTAATATCATACAGCCAATCATCTGTATTTGCATATGTAATTTCAAACTCTATTGCCATTTCAGCAATAGTATTAAGAAGCTCGCAGCTATTAATTTCGTCATCTATTATAGAATATACTTCTCCTTTAGAAGATAATTCCATATACAATAACATAATTTCTGCTGCCGATTCTCCAATTTTAACATCACGTCTTGGATATAATATTTCTGGCTTCATTCCAACCAAACCTCTCTTTCATCTACTATTAATGTAGTAAACACATATATAAATTAAATGCCTCGTTCCGTGTAAGCTTTTCTTTGTTATATACAAACCTAGTGTCGAAATGATAATCGTTCATCTTTTCTCTGTTCAATGCAAAAACACCTTTTCTTATCATTTCATTGATTTCGCTTACTCTTACTAATGTTTCTCCATTTTCAGTTACAGCCACATTAAAATCTCTTGGGTACACCTCATTCATTTTTATCTACCACCTCTCATCTACTCAATTCTAATCAATAATTCTCCAAGTTGTTTTGCATCCTCAACCTTACAAATTGCAGTTGCTTTGCTATCTTCCGTTCCATTTCTCCGTGTAAAATGTGATACAAGATATACTTTATCCGGCATATCTTTTCCGTCCACTTTGTAATGCCCAATCTCCACCGTTGTATTTTCTTCAAGTTTTCCAATTTCTTTTACTTTGTTATAAATAAATTCCTTTGCCATAATTCAACACCTCATTTTTTAAATATTCACTGGCTCGTCATTTTCATCATATTCGATCTTTTCAATTTTTACGATATATCCTACTTCTTTTTCCTTATCATAAACTCCCATTTTTGCATTCGCTGATGAAGAAAATCCCCATTCAAAAGAGAACCTGTCACTGTTGTTCTCTACAATTTCAGAAAAATAATCTCCGATTTCCTCATAGTCTCTTGCTTCCTGTTTGCTTCTTTCAATACTTTCTGTGCTCATATTTTATCTACCACCTTTCAATTTTATATTCTCCAACTTAAAAAGCAGACAACATATTGTTATCTGCTTTGTTTTAATTTGTCATATTTTATTAAAATTTCTGTTACCTCATGTGCAAATATCACTAACTCAAATTTATCCGGGTAAATTTCTATTAAATCATTATACTTTTCTTCTAATTCGTCTAATAATTCTTTATATTTTTCTTCCATAAACTTCCTCCAAGAAATACTGTTTTCATTACTTTTTTGATCTTCTGTCTTTCATAAATTCCATTACTTTTTCATATGTTTCCGGTGTACGTGGCAATTTGTTTTTTCGCATGTAATTTGTAATTGCGTCCCAGTCTTCACATGTTAACATATAATCACAACATCCAATGCCACAACTCATACACATTGCTCCGCCTGTATGGACGAAACATCTTCTTCCTAATTGTTTACACCACTGCTCATATTCTTCGTTTTTATTTTTTAATTCTATTATTTCTCTTTCCGTTTCTTCTCTTAAATCTTTTAATTCAGATTTAAGTTTTTCATTTTCAATAGTTGCATCACTTGACAATGCCATTCTGAATTCATCTAAATTCATATATTATCACCTCTTCCAATCAAATGCGGTTTTCATCTACTCAACAATATATTTTTTAATTTCTTTTGTCTTTACATCTTCGATAAATAATATCGTTCCTGGCATAAGCCAGTGTTTCCATCCGAGATAAACCATATCAAAAGACGTTGCTGATACGATATTTCTATGTTGATTATAATATAAATAATATGTATTCATACAATCACCTCAATTATTCTGATGCTTCAGAATCTACATCCACGTCAAAACTTGCACCACATTCTTCACAAATGCAATGTAACCCAAGATCATCTTCTTTAATTTCTGTTGTTTCAAATTCATGTCCACAATTTAAACATTTAACAGTCATTTTATTTCTCCCATAATTCAATAACTTTCCTTATTTCGTTTTCTACTCTTTTCTTAAATCTTTGATAATTGGTTGCTGTTATAATTGATTTAATTTCTTCTATATATAATCTGTGTTGCATTATATCATTTGATTCATAAACATTGATAGATATTCCACGCCTTCCATATGCAAATATGGTTTCCCATTCAACATCTGCAATATAATAATTTCTTCCATTTTTAACAAATATAGAACCGTATATTTCTGGATCTCTTTCTGTGTTCATTCTATCTAAATCACTAGGTTGAAAATTTACATAATTAAATTCCATATATTTTCCTTTCTAAGAAATGTGCTTTTCATTGCCTTGTGTAATATACTCCGTACTCACTTTCTACCCTTTTGGTAAGATCTTCTATATCAAAATAATTCGCATCATCTTCCGTTATTTCCATTACACAAGTACAATTTTCCATAAGTTCTTTTTCCCACTGCTCCCTTGGATCTCCAAACAAAATTTTCAGAGCAACTTCTGGATCAATTACAGGCGGTATTTCTGTTTTAATTACAAAACTACAAGCTTTACTTGCATCGTATTTTTCACATTCTTCATCCTCGTCTCCATAGAAGCATAATTCATACCAATGTATCTCTTTATTCATACTTATCAATCTCCTTTTTGAAATTTCCGTTTCAATCCCATATATAATTATCTTCATTTCTATATAAAGCACCACCAAAAAGGAACATTCCCAATGCTTCTATTTCATGTTTTTCTAACAATTTTCCCTTCCTATTTCCTTTAAGCCATATGAATCTTCTCATAACAACTTCTTCAGGTAATAACATAGATCTTTTAATTGTAATCTGTATTCCAACTCCAAGTTTTTGCATTATATTACCAGCGCCACCATTTATAAGATATTGCCTTAAAATCTCTGTATATTGATTCAGATGTGAATCTGTTTGTGCAACTCCGTAAAACATCTGTTCTGTTAATCTGTGATACTCAATATAATTACATTTCATATTTTTTATCCTTTCTAAATCACCATTTTTATTCTCTCTAATACAATTCATTAAAAGCATCTATAATTTCCTGTCGCAGCTTTTGTTTCTGTTTAAGACTTTCTCCACTGCACAATTTCATTCCGTGATCTGCACTTGTAACATAATGCTCTCCATCGTTTCGTAAGTGCACATTTACTTTGAATACGCAATCGGGATCACCTAGATTCTCTTTGCAATATAATCATTTTTGTTCATCTCCTTCCATTACAAAAGGCAGACACAATTATTTGCATCTGCCTTTTATTTATTCTCTTACCTACCACTCATTATCTTCTTCATTATCAATCTCATCACATTTCATCACATCAACATCCCAATCAAGTTCGTCAATTGGCTTATCCCATAAATTATTGTCGTCTGCAATGTAGTTCATTACTTTTGCGAAACTTTTTGCTTTTAATTTTTTCATTTCCTCTCTAAATTTATAGGTTGGCATCATTGCGTCATCGGTTTCATAAATGAACACATCAATTGTATTATTACTATTTACATCTGCTTTAATAAAGCCGACTCCGTTTTTGTGAAAGATGAAAAATTCACACAATCTGTTGTTGCAATTCCAATCGAAAGGCGTACTGTCATTGCCATTCATATAATGAATAGCTCCGTTTGCATCAAGCATTTCATCTGTTACATTAGGATACATATTTCGTGCAACCTTAAAAATTTCTTCTATTTCTCTTTTAAATTCATATCCGTTCATATTATTTTCCTCTTTAAATTTATAATTTCTTATATTCATTCTCTGTTTTATTGCACTAAAAAGCAGATACCATTTTAATATCTGCCTTAGTGATTAAAATATTGTATTTTGTTTTTCGAATAATATAAGTAATGCACTCATTGTCATTTGCCTTATATACTCACTTTCTTTTATTTCTGTTTCTTCGATGGAATCTTCTTCATCAATAAAATCGTAATTAGTATAAATTGTAACTCCTGATTTGTCCTTACACCATACATTTACAATTTTGTCTCCACCAAATTCTTTGATATCACACTTTAACTCTTTAATTAATTCTGAACATTCAAAACTAATTGCCATTCCTTGTGAATTATAAAATGCCAACTTTATCAACCCCAATCTTTTTTATAAATCTAAAAATTATTATAACAGTAAAGCAAATTATTTTCCACTATAGATTTCACCCACCTTTCTACCTTGAAATCTACGTTTCATCTATATAATTCACGTTTACATTCCTCTAACAAATCATCTACAGTCATGTTATCTGTATTTCTCCACCAGAGTTGTAAATTATCATCTTGCGTGTTAAGTTCTACTAATGGATCATCGAGCATTGGAATATTTTCATTAACACTTTGCATATCCTGTACAAATGCTTTCTTTGAATCCCATTTGTATTCCACATATTTCCCATCACAATTAATAACAACTATATTCAACATAATATTTCCTCCAATCTCCTCAGTAAATCATCGTTTCATATTATTCTCAATTTCTTTTAGTCTCTCTTCTGAACCGCCAAATTCGTAACACTTACATGGTTCATTATCAACAGATACATCTTTCCCATATTTCTTTCCGAAACATCTTCCAAGCCATTCTTTTCTGCATAATTGACAATTATGCATATTCATCTCCTTTGTTATGTGCATATAATTCACCTTATTTTTAGAATTGTGTTCTAATAGTTATTTTTAAGACATTATCAATAATTTTCCATTCTCTGACTGTATAATAACCAAATTGTCTTATAGCTTCATTTGCATTATTATATCTATGCGTATCAAAGCTATGCATATCATAAATTTTAATATGATTATCTCCTGTGAAATTTTCTAAAAATTCTTTTACTTTCATATATTTGCCTTTCTCTTGAAAATCTTGTTTCAAGTCTATTGCACATCCCATTTCACTTCATATCCAGTAATCTTCTTTCCAAAATCACAAGCGTGTACAACTACTGCTCCGCAATTATCACACCATAAAGAAAAACTATTGACTCCTGCACCCATACGATTAGCACCACCACGTTTCATCTTTGAGCCACACCATATACAAGTACATTCGTTTGGTATCTGTACTCCATTATTTACAACATTGTTAATTTCCATTATAATTACTCCATTTCTATTTTAAATGATTTAACATATTTAATTCCATCATCAACAGTATCAAAATACTTTTCACTCTTTTCATCTAATCCATAAGACGCTTTATATTTTCCATTGGACTGTTTTATTACATAGCCAAAAATCACTTGTGTGAATTCATCTTCCTGATAGTTCACGTATGTATAACTGCCTTTTGTCTCAATAAGCCATTTGTTGTTATCATTCGGATTAAAACCGACATACGATACTTGACCATTTTGTATTGTTGCATTCATTAATTATCATCTCCATTTCCTATAACTTCTGCTCCACTGTCATAACATTCTTCCGGTGGGTTTTCTCTTCCATTTGCAATATCTTCCTTTAACTTTTCTTCTGCTTCATCTTCGCTATGTGCCGACACATCATAATATCTTTCATAACATTCATAATAACGTACTCTGTACAATTTCTCGTCTGTTTTTGTGGTATAATCTTTTCCGTAATAACGAAACATTTCCAATAATTTGTCTTTATATTCCTTTAATGCATTCTCTTTATAATCTTCATTATGTACAAGATCTACAACATCAGGCACACCGGAAAATCCATTCCGTTTTGCAGCCAACATATTATATACGTTTTCTTCCACATCGAAAGATTCATAGCAATCTAATACTTCTGCATAAAGTAATCCAATTAATTCCTTTTCTGTTCCCGGATTTTCAATATCAAGATTTTCCCACCAATCTTCTCCGCATGGGTTATCTCCATGCATTTCTAACTCAATTTCAGAATCGCTAAATTCTGTTATATCAAATGTAAAATCGGTATTTTCCGATATTTTCTCTAAATATTCTTCTAATAATTCTTTTGTCATTTTCACCAACCATCCTCTCTTTATCTTAAAATATCTAAATAGGCATCCCTCATCGTCATAGAACAATCTTGCATTCTTGCAACAACATCATCAGACCACGATTTAACTTCCTCTATCCACTCTTCTTCTGTGAGTTCTCTTTTAACTTCTGCCTCCATCTGTAAACGAATACCATCGTATTCCATCCATCCGCCAAGTATTTCTAAACGCTCTTTATACATTTTATTTCCCTCCCATGAAATTGCTATTTCTTTGTTGTTTCCATTCGCTTTTGTGCTCGTTTTTTCTTAGTTACTTCCACGTAATATTTATGCTGATATTCTTTCTGTTTTTCTTTGATTTCTTCCGGTGTTTTTCTTGTTCTGATATGAACAATATCGTTATTATTTCCAGTATATTTTTGTACACTTGTTTTTCTTGATTTGTAGAATATTTTCCCGTTATATTTTGGATTAATACCTAAACTCATAATTTTAATATATGTTGTAAATCTAATTTTTTCATTATTTCTTACAAATAAGCTTTTACACATTCTATATAAATTTTCCTTTGACACCCCAAGATACTCAGAAAGAAACTCTTTGCTATAACTTTTAATAATGGGTTTTATGTTATTCTGAATTTCTTCTGATGTCATAGAATTAAAATCTTCTATTGCTTTTGCTATTTCTATATAATTCATAACAGCTCCTTATTCTCTAAAATTTCCAATACATGAAGTATCTTTGCGGTATATCCGTAAATACCCTCATATTCTAACCATGATTGAAAAATTTCCGCTTTAGAATATATTTCCTGAATTTCTTTTAAGCTGCTATAGCTTGTATTGTTCATTTCATTAAATGCATTGATAAGATTACTTTCCATCATTACTCAACATCCTTTTTTATTTGAAAGCACTATCCATAAACATAAGATCGAAATAATGTGCTAATACTTCAAATTTTTCCGATTTCTGTAATTCGTCAAACAGCTCTGCAACGTATTCTTTTTCTTCTTCGATTTGATCTTCATCGTCTCCCATATCACGGATAAAGTTCATTAATTTTTCCGCTGATTGCTTTGGTGTAAATTCGTATTCTTTCATATTATCATTCCTTCCTTTTGTCTTATTCTCTTTAATAAGTGAAACAACTAGCAACTTTTTATGGCTGCTAGTCGTGACTATTTTCCGTTATAGCTGTTCTTCTCTTATTTTTCCATTCGGATAGTATGTAATTAACCTGTTAAAACGCTTGTTTAACTTCACTTTTCCGTATGATACAAGCGCAACTTTTCCGGTCATAAGCTTGTCTATAGTGAAATCTGAAAATCCGTATTCTTTTAGTTTTTGTTCCATATATAATCTCCTTGTCCGATATATTTAAGCTGCAAAATATGTACCGTCTTCTAAAAATTTCCATTCGTTTATATCACAGAGTTCTTCCATTGTTTCATCTTCAACTTCATAGAAAAATTCATAGCCGTATTTTTCATAGTCGGCACACAATCTTTCAATAATTGTGATCACGTATTTTTCAAGCTTCTGAAGTAATTCTTTATTTATGTTCTTATAGTTTGCCCACCACAAATCATTTTCCCATTCTTCTGCTAGACTAATTCTATCTACACAGCAATAATTGTAATGGTTGTTCATCGGTAAACCGATTTCCGTTCCACATTCGTCTGAATACCGGCTAATTGTTCTTACTTCTTTATCCGTAAAATATCCAATCAGATCGTCAAATTCATTTCCACAAAAACCACTTGCCGGAAGATTTAAAATATTATTAACATCTAAATTTCCGTAAATGTTTAACCCGTCACCTTGACAATAGTTTAATGAATATTGCAATTTTAATTCACTGTCAGGGAAAATATTCTGTAAGTCTTGTTCATAAATTTCCGTAAACTCTGACGGTCGAAAATCATCGTCTAAATACCATTGTTTTGCTTTTTCTTTTGCATCTTCTGACAATTCAGAAAAATCATATACATTATATTCTTTTGTAATAATTTCCATGCTCTGTACCTCCTTTATCTATTCTTTTGATTATTTTTCCATCATGTACAACTGCTACACGTTTTACGCCATGAAATTTTGAGAAGCATTCTGCAAATTTGAAAGCTGTCTGCTCATTCTGAAATTTTCCGCTGTGAATGTTATCTGCATAAACATTGTGTGTATTGTTCTGCATTGTTTTCCACTCCTATTCTATATTCCTAGATTATCCATAAGTCTATATATACTATCGTTTAACTCACCCTGACGCACATCAAAAACACTGTCAGAAGTCAATGACTTGATGTTATAACCGTTCTCTGTTTCCGATACTATAAAGATGTCATTCCCTATCGTGATTCTCATTTTTTCCACCTACTTTCTATAATGGATAACCAAAAGCAATGTAAAATGCTATCATTCCGGCAAATATACCAATCATGGCAAAACTTCCAATGACTGCACCAACAACCGCTTGGCGATCTTCTTTTATTTTCTGTGATTTTCGTTTTCGCTCCATTATTTTTTCCGCTGTGTAGGCATCATAGTTGCTGTATGTAGTTGCTCTCATGTGTTTTATTCCCCCTTAAATTTCTACGTCTGCCGTTGTATGATGTAAATATAATGTTTTTCCGATGTCTAAAGTTCCATATCCGATAGAATAGTAAGGCTTTTCACCATTGGGAATTACACCGTATAAATTAAATTTATATGCATTGATACGAAAACCGCATACTTCTTTGTAGGTGTATAATCTTTTGCCGGATTTCTTACTATATACGTGCGTAATACGAAAATCTATATCAATATATAACTGTGTACCGTCATTGCGATTAATTGCTTTCAATCCATATGCAGATGATTCTATGCAATTAAAAGCATTGTTTTTTATGATTTGTGGTTTAATCGTTTCTATAATTTCCGGTGTAAACCATGTTTTTTCCAGTCCTGATAAATCATAAAAGATCTTATTTGTGCCGTTGTCGTGATATAGCAAGTCATTTTCTTTTTTCATTTTTGCAAGTGTGAACAAATTTCTTTCCATGTTTAATCCTCCTTATATGGTATTCTCTGTATTAATTAGAAAAGCCTATACAGGTTTTTAGGCTTGTATAGGCTAGAAAAATTTCCGTCATAGACTTTATTTATCAAATGTATATGTATTCCCGTCTGACGTTGTAATAGTTAATATATTTCCGTCAATGTTCCATGATGCAAACTCTTTCATCCCGATATACTGTTTTAAATCAGGCTGATAGATTGACGCTTGTTTATTCAAATACAGTTCGTATCCGTCTTTAGTCATGATTGCCATTTCTTTTCCATCGGTATTCCAATCAACTATAGAGCCTAAGAAAGCATCAATATAGTTAAATTGTTTGGAATTGGATAGATCAACTTTTTCCGGCATGGTATGAATAACTTTTGCCGTGGTTGTGTGTGGTGCTGTGTTTCTTCCTATATAAAAGGCAGTCAATGTTATGACCGCCGTTGTGAGTATGTAAAGTATTTTCCTTTTCATGGTTTTAGTCCTCCTTTAAAATATAGTCTGATTTTTCTAAACCGCTTTTGCAGTTCTAGCAATATGGATATCTTGTCTTTACGGTGTCACGCACTGCATAAAACAAACTTGTTTCTTTTCCGGCATTTTCTTTTAATTCCTGAATAGCTTTTCTATAAGCTTCTACAAAATCATTGTAGGCTTTTTCTGCCTGGTCAATCTGTTTTTCAAATGACACAATGTTTTCTTTGTGTCTTTCTATCGTTTTCTGAATTTCTTCTTTTATGTCTTCTAAATCATAGACATACACTTGTTCTAACATTGGTTCTTTTGGCATGATATTAGAAACTTTTTCAAGTTTTGATTTATCAGAAATATATTTCACCTGATTATAACAATCAATATCTTCTGAAATATATCCGTTTAAATCATCAAAAGTATTAACTTTCAATTTTTTTTCATAGTCTCTCCATGCAAAATTATCAAGATATAACTTTGCACCGTCAAAATTTTTAGACATTACTTTAAAAGGTGTACCGTCTTTTTTTGTTGGGAATGTTACATTTTCCCACGCTTTTAAGATTGACTTTTCATAGCTTAATCTTTTTTCTAACTCTGTTTTAATTCCGTCTAAATTGTAATAGTTACTCATAATTTTCACCCCTTTATACTTTTAATTTTCATACCCACAATTTAATTTAATATCTGTCAATACATTATCCCAACTTGTCCCCCAATGAGTTACACCCCATACATACATATCTAAAGTTTCATTATAGAAAAGAATTTCATCTGTCATATTCTGAATGATTTGTGCTCCTGAATCAGAAACAATGAAATACTGAAAAATATCAGCATAACTTTCTGTCTCTTCGTCATAATCAGAACCATTTACAATATCCCAATAACCAATATCAGAAGTATTGGAAATGATATCATTGTTTAATACTGCATCAAATGACTTTGCAAAAGTCGCATAGTCAAGAAAACCATTTTCAATTGCGTAATCGCTTGCTTTATTGCCGTAAAAATAATTCGTTGCTAATTTATAAGTTGTCATAATATTTCACCTTTGTCCTTTTCTTATATTTGTTTTTTGTTTTTTGTTGCTCTGTATGATTTATAGTTGTTTATAAATTGTATTTGTTTAGTGATAATGTACCGTATAAACAATATTCTTTCATTAGCTCTAAAGCGTCATACTCAAATAAATGAGTAGTATAGACAAGCTTTGAAATGAATTGCTCAATTGCTATTGTATAGGGATTTATAATATTAAAATCATTAAGCAATTGAACCATGCGCTTTTCAGTTTCGTAAGCGTTGGATGCTTCACAAAATTCAAAAACGCCAGATTTTAACATATCATAAAGCCATGCTTCAAAATCCTGATATTCTTTTTTATCTGCCAGATCTCGGTAGACTTCATGCATCTGAGAAGATGTAAAAGCTTTACCGTTGAACGGCTCTTCGTAACTTATGTACATTTTTATGTTTTTCATAACTCTTTATCTCCTTTTCTATTTGATGTTTGTTTATTCTCTTTTTGGTTACAACCTTATTAATAAGTCGTGAACTTTCGCCGGGCTGGAAGACCGTCTACCGATTTAATAAGGTATGCATAATTTCAAGTGTTTGGTTAATTTGATGTAACTATTAACCCTTTACTGATTTTTGCATAATAAAAGCAATCTATATTTTAGATTGCTAGTTTTTTGTGAATGTATTGTTTATTATCTCCGGCTATACTTTCGTATAGGTGACGCCGTTTCTACTTGCTATCAATTTTTTTATATAGTAATGTTACCTATATACAAGTGCGCTTTACGGACACGCTACAACTTTTATGTATCATTGATAGATAGTTGCTATCTTTTTCAGTCCTTGAAACTTTAACGTTGTTTACATCGAATCATACGGTCAATAATCTGTTTTATATTGGAGTTGTTGACGATCTCCAAAAATGGTAGCACAATTATTTTTGTAAGGCATTGCCACTCTTGAGCCTTGCGAAAGTCTTAAGTTCTTTCATACTTTTTTTGCAATTCCTAGTTTGCGTGTACTCCTTGCCACCGTCACGGCTATTTATTTATCATTGCTAGTCTAACAATGTAGTGCACCTATAAGGACTTAATATTGTATTGCCTAAATATAGGATTTTTATTTAAATGTTTTTATAATGTAATACCGTTCAATTTTTAACTACTCTAGTATTTTTTATACTTGCTTTTTCAATCGGCTTGTTTTTGCAAGTGGCTATTGTTTTTGTATCGCAGTCAAGGCTCAGCGTGTTTACTTTTGATAATGCAGATGTAAAATATTAAGAACTGCCAAACTTTATGACGCTGAGCGTATTTTTTATAAATATCAATTAGAGATTTGTTTTTTTGCGTATCTCTTTTTGATGTACTAATAATAGCATAAGGTTTACCTTATTGCAATAGTTTTTGTAAGGTTTACCTTATTTCGTGATTGTGCACTATTATAGTATTGTTTAAGGTTTACCTTATTGTGAATTGTGCATAAGATATAATAGATTTATTGACATATGGCATGATAGAATGTTATTGTTATGTACTACCCTTTAGAAAAGAGAATAGAAAAAGAAAGTACATATAATATAAGAAAAGAAAAGGGTTGATAATATGGCAATGACAGAAAGCCAAAAGAAATACGAAAAGAAAAGAATGCAGTCTTGTAAAAGTTACACGATAAAATATACGCCTAAAGAATTGAATGAGAGTGATAGACTGCAAAGATATCTTAATAATACAGGATTAAGTGCGAATGCATATTTAAAAGAATTGGTCAAGCGTGATCTTAATAGCAAGGGAATTGAGTATGTAGATAGTATAGATAATATGGATGTATGATTGTACTATTATAATTGCATATAATAGGAAAGAACTAATGATATATGGCGTACTGCATGGTATTAGTAGGTGTATGTATGTACTTATATAGTACGTATGATAGATAGTGCGCACCTGATAGCAGTGTGTATAATATAGTATAATGATATATATAGATATATAGTGCATGTATGTGTATTGTATGGTATATAGTAGTATATGTATGTATATGATATGCAGTATGTATGATATACTATATAGATATATAGTATTATAGTATCATGTATAATATATGTATTATGATATAATGTATAGTATTATGGTATATTATTTGAAATATATTTGAATATGTTAATAATTATTAATTGATAAATAATAAGTGTTTGGCTGCTGAATGAGTATTTTTTAGTAGTATAGTTATGTTTAGTTTAGTGTATATGTTGGTTTGGTGGAATTGTATGATCTGTATAAGTATTGAGTTATACAATATAGCATTATGGTATATATGAGTTAGCATAAAGGTATATTTATTGTTGAATATGGTTGTATTGCATTTGTGGCACATGTAGTTTTTGATACTACGTGCAGTAGTTTATATATCTATTTGTTAAGTTATCCACATTACAACAGGTAGTTATCCACATTGTGTGGATAACTTTTGACAACTATACTTGTCAAAAAATCGAACCTTACTATTAACTGTTATTATCATTTTGTTACTATCAAAATGTTAGTATTACTCGCCTGATCTGCATCCTACCCCATGAAAACTTTATCAACAGCACAATAAAATTTTAGTTTCATACGGGGCTTAAAAATACCGACACTGGATATTAAATTGCATTTTTTCGAGAAGTGCAAAAAATAACCCATAAATAAAGGATTTTTTACTATCGTCATTCGTCAAAAATAAGACGGGGGTATTTTACATTTTTTATTGTCTGAAAATTCTGAAAATTTTGCTAATGGCATCTCCACACACAATCTATCTCACTTCCCCATTACCGAAATAAAAAAATATCAAAATCACACAAAATTCACTCAAAATCTTTCGGTAAGCTTTTCGGTAATTTTCCCATTTTACAGCAAAAATTCATACTCAATCACCCATAAAATAACCCCAACAACCCCAAAACCATATCAAAAAACTCTCAAACCTCCCATAAATCAACAGTTTTCTCCGAATCTAATCATTTCCTTATTATAATGCATTCATTTTCATACCCATTTTTATCAAATCCAGCCATCTCAAATTTTAAAATCATGCCATTCTCTATCTCATGAAAACCCAGTTTTCCAAGTGAATTTCATATCTTCTCGCCATCTTATCATTTCTCAAATTCCAAAATTTACCGAAACTTTTTACCATGACGCATATTTTCAATCAGATTCACACACAAAAAAAGAATATATAAAAGAGCTACCAACCATCCTTTCCAACTTTCCAACTATCATCCAAAATCACTCAAGAGCAAGAGAAGGAGAAAATACAAAATGCGATTAACAAACGAAGAAATCTTAATCCAATTCCCATCATGGGTTAACCATCCATCAGGAAACATTCAACAAGTGCGCTATGGAGACATACCAGATTGCCAATATACACCAGATTCATACAATCGCTATCAATCAGAAACAGACAGACACATATTAAACATTGGATGTACAAATGCATATATCTATTCAAATTACGGAACATATTACATTTATAAAACAATACCGGGAGATGTTTACATTCAGACATCTACGCAGCAATTATTACACGGCACTCTCTCAATACCATATAGGAACAAACCAATTACAATCCATGTCAATCTTATGTACGGACTAAAAGCATTATCAATTCTATCTCTTCGTGGAACCAGAAAAGTAAAAGGTTTTTGCAACAAAGATGGACAAGGATCTCCAGCAAATCAACTGCATACAGAAGAATTAGACATAGACATCATAAAGTCAGTTCTTAATAATCCAATGTCAGATTATGGATATGGAATACAGAAATTCTTACAAGCAGCCAGAGAACTCTATACTGAAGAATCATACAACTATATCATGCAAAAGACATTTGATTTGTAATCTGCTTAGAGAATATATAAGAGCAGTCAATAAATAAAAAACATATATGGAATAGAAAGACGGGTAAATAATATGAGAAAGAATAAAGAATCAGAAATCACATTATCAGAAACTAAAGCAACATCAACACAGACTCCAATCGAAATTGCACTTAAGATTGATGAAAATGGAATGACAACGGCAAGCCAGTTATATTCATTTTTAGAATTAAATCCATCAAATTTCTCAAAATGGTGTAACCGTAATATCAAGAACAATAAATTCGCTACAGAAAATGTTGATTATTTCAGGTTCGTACTTGAGTACGAGTCTGCCAATAATATTAAAACAAAAACAAGAACCGACTATCATCTCACATCAGAATTTGCAAAGAAATTATCTATGACAGGCAATTCAGAAAGACATGAGCAAGCCAGGGATTATTTCATAGCCTGTGAACAAGGATTAAAAATAGCCACAACCAAATTAAAATCACAACAGTACAGTTTAGAACCGCTTTTTGATGCTATCACTACTCTTACACAAACAATTGCATCCATGCAGCAAGATATTTCTTCCATTAAAGAATCATCTCAAAAGAAGAAACTTCCGGAAAAGAAATACTCTCGTTGGAAAACAAATACATTCTCAAAACTAAATACTCTTACGCAATATGCAAATGAAAATTCAGATCAGACATTGCAACTGAAAGATACCATCCATATTACAATCAATGAATTAGAAGACACATACAACATAGAACTTTCAGATTATGTACAGGTTTATAAATCAGAATTCAACCTCGAAACAGAACCATATGCAATAGATGTTATCAATCATTATAAAGACATCCGTGACATGTATACTCTCGTTTTGGATCATATTATGGAAAAACTAAATCTAAATACAAGAGATAAATCCACAGATAAAAATATTTTTGATATCCTTGCAGAAAATATGGCGATTGCATAAACAGATGCTTAAATCACACAAAATGACATCTAAAATCAATTCCACTATCATACCCTACCAATTTACCATCTACCGGCATAAAGTCTCTTAAATCTCTCTCAGCTCAAAAATACTCCACAGACAGCATGTAAAGAATAATATATTACATACCGAAAAACAGACACAACATAAGACAGGCAATAAAGTCTGTCTTATTTCATATCTATTAAATCATCATAAAAACATATCATTCTATATCCGCCCACCAAATCTTAATAAATAACATCAATTTTAATTCAAATACCCATACCCTACCAACTTTACATCAAGCGTATAAAAATTTAAAACAGCATCAAATCATTAAAATTTTCTCCACATACACAAGTAAGAAAAATTGATTCTACTCTTCTGTTCCAGAATATAAATCGCAGAATGAAAATTACACTACAAACAATTCTCTTCACGGAGAATACTATATTGAATCGCTTTATCATTAATATCTACTCATGCAATCACAAACCGAGAAATTAAAAAATCCAAACACATACAAAAGGAAGGATAAGAAAAAATATGAAACTAAAATTAATTACAACAGAAACCTTTAATACAGTACCATGTGACTTCTATAGAAATATGAATGATGACATGTTACTTACAAGAGAACAAATTGGACAAGCATTAGAATATAAAGATCCATCCAAGGCAATTCGTAAGATTTATCTAAAACACAAGGACAGATTAGAACCATTATGCATAAGGCTGAAATTAGACAATAACCAGAATGGGGCTAACCTGTCAAAAAGCGAAGAACAAGAAAGAGTTTATTATACGCAACGAGGAATTATGGAATTATGCAGATGGTCTAGACAACCAAAGGCTGACAAATTCATGGATT
>OBKS01000436.1_pt1 | contig 41225 bp, 51 predicted proteins | sample 1517381 | NCBI WGS metagenome assembly OBKS01 (sample SAMN04571686, study PRJEB22368) | human gut metagenome | biome: human gut; material: stool | host: Homo sapiens | place: Luxembourg | collected 2012-08-03 | reverse complement strand
AGTACGAGTGATGCTTTTGATGATATTACAAGTTCGACATCTAGAACAAGAGATGAATTCAGTAGAACAACTCGAGAAGCACAGAGATTTGAAAGGCAAATGCAGAGATTAGAATATCAACTTGGTGGAGAAGTCCCACAAGCTACACGAGAGGCCTATCAAGAAATGTATAGACTTAGAAATGAACAAAGAAGAGCATCGAGAACTTACGGAAGTTATTCTAGAGAAGCTATGCAAGCAAGAAATGCGATGACAGAATTTGCATTAAGTCTAGATGATAATACATTTAGGCAAGTCTACATGAGAAGTCAATTAGGACTTACAGAGGGGCAACTTCAAAGACAAGCTAATAGTATACGACTTAATGCGAGAATGACTAGTTTAATGGGAGACCAAACTCAAATTCTTACACAACGTATGCAAGGTTTACAGGCACATGGAATTAGACCAGAAATGTTATTACCAGCATCAACTCCAGGACAATTCCGATTATTAAGTGAAGCGATGAATTTAGGAGTTTCGCCACTAAATCGTCTATCTGCAGGATATAGAACGTTAGGTGGTAGAGTTGAAGGAGTTATAAAGAGATATTCAGCTCAGAAAGTAGCAGTAAGACTTGCACAAGGAGATATGACGAGATACGGATTGTTAATGAGAAGTTTGACTACTGGTACTGCTAATCTTGGACTTGCAATTCCAATTGTAGGAGTTGCTGCAATTACCGCATATGGAACTTTATTTAGTGCAGCTATGCAAGCAGATGAAGGATTGCAAAAGCTATGGGATACTACAAAAAACAAGTTAGCAAAAGCGTTCGAACCTTTGATAGAAACTGCAGGGCAAGTTTTAGAAGTAGGCATGAAAGTTGTTGGCGTTATAGCCGACTGGGTTACAAAATTCAATGAGGCACATCCAATAATCGCAAAAGTAGCTAGTGTAGTTGCCTTGTTAGCACCAGCAATGACATTATTGTTATTACCTCTTTCTATGGGTGCTGGATTATGGAATGGTTGGATGGTTGCCCTCAATGGTGCTTGGACTATGATTGGTGGAGTTGTCACAATGATAGGGACTGCTACATCAACCTTTTTCGCATTCGCTATACCAATTGCAGCGGTAACTGCTGGACTTATACATCTTTACAAAACAAATGAAACATTTAGAACTACCGTGAATAATGCTTGGCAATCGGTAAAAGAAAAGGCAAAGGATGTATTTGGTACACTTGAAAAGTATTTTACAGAAACTATTCCAAATGCATATAAAAAAGGTGGTATAAAAGGAGTTATAGATCAATTTGCAGATACATTTAAAAGTGGATTAGATAAGGTAAAATCATCATTACCTCAATGGCTAGAAAGCGGTAAAAGTATAGCTAGCAACCTAGCTCAAGGGATTAATCAGAATTTACCAGCTTTACAGTCAAAAGCAAGCGAAATAATATCAAACTTAGTAACTGGAATCTTGAAAGTAGCACCGAAATTAATAGAAACAGCAGGACAATTAATCCAAGCATGGCTAAAAATGTGGAGTAATAACGTAAAATTATTTTTAGATGCTGGATTTAAACTGCTTGAAATGATTATGCAAGGTATAGCGCAAGCATTACCGACATTAATTGAAACTATAGTAAATGTTGTATCTACAGTAATAAACATCATAGCCGAAAACCTGCCAAAAGTAATTGAAGCAGGAGTATACATTATAACTGCACTTGTAAATGGCATAAGTCAAAATCTACCAGCTATAGTTGATATAATAACAAATACACTAAGTTCTATAGTTAACATCATATTAGAAAATTTACCACTAATTATAGAAGCTGCAGCACAGATTATAACAACTCTAGCAGTTGCATTAGTAGAAAATTTACCAACATTACTAGAAGCTGCAGTAAAATTAGTTATTGAAATTGCTAGATGCATATTAGAAAATTTACCACTAATTATAGAAGCAGGTATTCAACTTGTAATAGCATTAGGACAAGCAATAATACAAGCATTACCACAGATAGTAGTAGCAATTGGAGAATTATTTGTCGGAATATTAGAGGTAATAGGTGAAGAAATAGGAAAACTAGGTGAATTTTTATTAGGCAAAGCTATGGAAATAGTTTCTCAAATTCAAAGTAAAATATCAGAACTATGGGAACAAATAAAAGTAACAGCAATGGAAAAAGCTCAAGAGTTATGGCAATCTATAGAACTATGGGCAAGTAACACATACAACAGTGTATCCATTTGGATTAGCAACTTAATAACATCAATAGGAACTTGGTTAAGTGGTTTACCTGAAAAGATAGGCTACATATTAGGATTTGTATTAGGAGCTATAACTAGTTGGGGAATTAATACATATAACTATTTTGCTACAAATATACCTCTATGGATAGAAGCTATAGCAAATTGGTTTTCTCAATTACCTTCTCGAGTGGGCCAATGGCTTACAGATACTTATAATAAAGCAGCTCAATGGGGAAGCAATATGTCATCGAAAGCACAAGAAACTGGTAGCCGATTTATAAGTGATGCAATAAACTGGTTTCAACAATTACCAGGTCGTGTATGGAATTTCCTAAGCAATACTTACAGTAAGACTGCTACATGGGCATCACAAATGGGGGTAAAGGCTCAACAAGCTGGAAGTCAATTTGTAAGTAGAATTGGAAGTACATTGTCAGCATTACCTGGCCGAGTATGGTCGTTTTTATCTAGCTGTATATCGAAAGCAACTAGCTTTGCATCGCAATTTGGTGCAAAAGGACAAAAAGCTGCATCTGATTTTAAAAGTAAAATAGTAAGTGGAGTTAAGTCTATCCCAGGACAAATGGCAAGCATAGGTAAGCAGATAGTCCAAGGTATATGGAGAGGTATATCAGGAGCTGGAAGTTGGTTAAGAAGTCAAATATCTAATTTTGCCAGCGGAGTTGTAAAAGGATTTAAGGCAGGATTCAAGATAAACTCACCTTCTAAAATCATGCGAGATGTAATTGGTGTTGGCATAGTAGAAGGTATCGGTGTCGGAATAGACCAAGAAGAAAACAGTTTACTTGGAAAAGCTAAAAATCTAGCTAATAGCGTAGTCAGTGTTATGAACAATAATGCAACTGCAATGGATTTAGTAGGAACTGCTAGAGGTTTAAGTGGTAATGTTAGCGCTGTAACTCAAACAACACAAAATAATACAAGTAATTTTGCTAGCTTATTACATATAGAAAACTTAACTATAAACGATGATAAGGACATAGAAACTTTAGCAAATGATTTAGCATTCTACCTAAAAAGAAAAAATGTATTAACAGTATAAGGAGGTGTAGAAATGGAATTTATGGAATATAGAGATCCAATAATTTTGTACTTAGACGATAAACCTAGTACAGATTACGGAATAAAGGTGTATGAAAGTAATATCCTTTCTGCACCTTCTAAAAGGTTAGAATTTATTGAGATAGAAGGAAGAGACGGAACATTAACAGTAGACAATGGATATGAAGATTTTATACTAAAATTAAGTTGTGTACTTGTAAACGAGCATGACGAGATTGAAACTACTCCAGCATTAGCAAGAAGAGCAAAGAAATTTCTTCTTAACGGAACAAATAGAAAAATACAATTAAGCGAGGATATGGATTACTATCTGTTAGGGACTTACAATTCTGATATTGACATAGAAGAAGCAATTGAAAACTTTGGATTGTTTCAGGCACAATTTAGATGTAAACCTTATAGATTTTCAAATAAAAGCAAAACAGTAGAAATAATTACTAAAAATACTATAATAAAAAATGATGAATATAAAACTAAACCTGTTATCGATGTGTATGCAACAGGAGATATAACTCTTAATATAAATAATCAAGAAGTGATTTTAAAAGCCTTAGAAGGGCATATACAACTTGATTGTGATTTAATGAATGCAACTACTATTAATTCACTTGGAAAAACAGTAAATGCAAATCATAAAATGTATAGTGATTTTCCAATATTAGAAGAAGGTAATAATAATAATATAACTTGGACCTTAGGAAGTGGAGCTAGTTTTACTAAAATAATAATAAAATACAGATTGGCGGTGATATAGTGATACCAAGAATTTATGATAATAGTTTTACAGCATATGAAAGTAATGGATTAGGTTTATTGGTAGATGCTATATCTTGCCAAGTTGAGGAAGAATCAAACGGGGATTTTGAGTTAACACTTGTATATCCTTTCAATGGTTCTTTTTTTTATGCATTAAAACAAGATAATCTTATAAAAGCTGATGCATCCGATACTTTAAAAGGTCAACTTTTTAGGATAGATACAATATCAAAACCTCTAAATGGCCAAGTGACAGTATATGCAAAACATATTTCATTTGATTTAGCTAAAAATTCCTTAAATGAAGATGTAAATGAAAAAAATATAAAATGTGAAAATGCTGGTAAACATATGCTTCAAAAATCTGATGCTGACAGTAGATTTTCTATTGAAAGTAATATAGAGATGCTTGGTAACTATAGCATGGATAGAAAAACAGATTGTTTATCTGCTATAGCTGGAACAAGAGGTTCTCTTATAGATACATTCGGTAATGGTCCTAAGCTTCTTAGAGATAACTTTACAATATCCGTACTTAATAGAAGGGGTAAAGATGATAACACTCTCATAGCTTATAAGAAGAATATTACAGGATTTACATTAGAAGAGGATTACTCAGAAATAATTAATGTTATAAAACCTTATGCAACAGTTACAGATGAAGAGGGTAACGAATCTCCTATATACATTGACGAAATAGGAGTAAAATCATCTAGATATGTAGAAGGCGATATAGTAAAAAGTCAATGGATGGATTTTTCAGACAAATTTGATGAAGATGAAAAGCCGACAAAAGAAAAACTTAAAAACCTAGCAGAAAAATATTTCAACAACAATAACTGTGACCTTCCTAAAATGACTTATAAAATAGAATTTCAACCACTTAGTCAAACTGAGGAATATAAGGAAGATGGATTATATGAGTTAGAACATATAGGCATGGATGATAGTGTATATATAGTTAACAGTAAATACGGAATAAGAGAGCAAGCAAGAGTGATTAAAACAACTTATAACGTATTAGCAGAAAAATATATATCTATAGAATTAGGTGATCCAAAGACAACATTAGGAAGTATTATAAATAAATCTAATGATGATACTGTGACAAAAGATGAAGTAAAAGAGATTATAAAAAACAATAAAAAAGATTATCCTAATACATTGCCAGCAATACCCGTTATAACTATAGATAGAGCTGGATTTAAGACAGTTTCTCTTAGTTGGGAGTATGACAATAAGCCTTATTATTCTTATGAGGTATATGCAAGCCAAGAGCAAGGATTTACACCTAATGCTTTCGACTTAATTTTTAAAGGTCAAGCAAGTGCATTTTTACACGAAGTTGAATGTGCACAAACTTGGTATTACAAAGTAAGAGCTGTAAATACTTATGGAAATGCTACGAATTTTTCAGAAGAAGTTAGCGCAACAACTACAAAAATAAGTGATGCTGCGGAATATTTCCAAGAAGCTGCAATAGAAAGTGCTTTGATAGGTTCACTTAATGCAGATGTAATTAATGCTGGAAAACTTAAAGGTACTTTTATAGATGCTAGAAATCTTACTGTGGAAGATGGAAACGGAAATGTAACCTTTTCAGTAAGTAGTGATGCAATTGTAAGAATGATACAAGGACTTATAGATATTTCAGATGAAGGGATAAGAATTAACTTACAAGATAGTGAGAGTAACATTGTAGGTTATGTTATCTATGATGGCCAAGGTGTTCAAATATTTACAAATAATGACGAGCCTATAAGTTCATTTCATAGAGAGGGAGCTTATACAGAAAAATTAGTTACTGACAAGTTGATATGTTCTCAAGTTGTACAAATAGCTGATTTTAATGGATGTCCTCTTGATTGGTACATAGCACCAACTGCTACTGGAGAAGGTACAGGTAAAGATAAAAATAATAAGGCAAACTCTTTAAAAGATGTATTAAGGCATATAAAACAATATGGATATAAATTTAATAATGTAATTACTATTCATATAGAAGAAAATTGTATATTGAACGAAGATGTAGTTATACAAGACTTTATGGGAACGTTATTTAAAATAGTATTAGGAAAAAATGTTGTCATAAATTGTAAAAAATTTAAAGTAGAAGATTTGCTTAGTAGAATGACAATAGAATATGATGCTGATAAAAGATTAGTAGCTGGAGAAATAACTCAAACAGATTATAATAATTATCCAATTATAAATTTAGTTGATTCTTCTTTAGAAAATTATGTATTTTCAGCATCTAATGTAAATTATGTCGAAATAAAAGGAATAAGATTTCATGGAGTAGAGGGTACTACAGGAATTGGTTCATTTGCTGCTTCTAATATAGTTATAGATAATTGTGACTTTTCAGGAGTAGATAAATGTGTAGTTGCTGATGGGCAAAGTAAAGTTTCACTGGGGTGGAGTTCTGGAAATGTTGAAAAAATTGCAAGTGTATATAATGGTAGTATATTTACTTCAAGTAGAATAATACCAAAATATTCAGATAATGAAATGGTATATGTTTCAGAAAATGCTATATTTATACCTAATACAAACGGTTACACTCAATTTGATACATTATATACTCCTACAACAACATCTACAAGTACAAATATAACAGATAATATTTGTATAGATACTGCTAACTTATATACATTAGTAGAGGGTGAAGGCGAAGAGGATGAACAAACCGTACCAAGAAAAGGATATACAGGGCAGGGCAAATATAAAGAAAACTCAAAATCACATAGAGGGTATATCAAATTACCTGTAAGTGTAATCAAAGATGTATTATCAAATAAAAAAGAATACAATGTAAAACTTAGAATGACAAGACTCAATACGGAACATGGTTACAATAGTAAAACACCACATCCAATTATTAGAGCGGTAGGTGGAAGTAGTGGAACAACAGATTATTGGGACAGTAATATTAAATTTGCTAGAGGAGAAACACAAGATATAACATTGCCTGCATCAATAGTACAAGCTATAGAAAAAGGAGCTACTTCATTAGAATTATTCGTAAATAGCAATCAATTAGAACAGTATTCTTTCTATGGAGATGTAAGCCTTATAGTAGAAGGTACAAATAGTAATCCTGGAGAGGAAGATAAACCAAGTGGTCCAGTAGGTACAGGTGAAACTGCTTATAATGCAACTGGTACAACAACAGCTAATCTTAATGTGAGAAAAGGAGCTGGTGTAAACTATGGAATAATTACAACTCTACCACAAGGAACAACAGTTACAATAGTTGCCAAAGACAATGCCACAGGTTGGTACAAAATAAGTTACAATGGAGCTTATGGTTATGTTTCAAATAAATATATCACTATAACATCAACAGGGACAACAATAGATCCTACAATTATTCAAGATTTCCCATATGCAGATGAAATGGTAGAAGTTGGACTAACATATTGGAGAGTGTGTGACAATGAATATACACAAGGTCAATCATGGTCACAAGGTTTTACCTATAGAAGTGCAAATACTCCGCTTAGTGGTAGCTGTACAGCTGACCAAGACGTTGCCGATTCATTATGGGTAGCAGTTACTAGAAGTGGTAAAACTAGACACTATAAAGCGATAGACTGTAGTACCTTTGCAGGTATGATGACAAAAGGACTTGAATATGTGAATGGGCCATATGCTAATAAAACAAACTTTACTAATTTCCGTAAAAATATATTACAGAAAAGCAGTAAAAAATGGGCATTTAATATGGTGAAGGCAGATGGTACATGGGCAAGAGAGGCTGCAGCTCAATGTGAGTATTTCGATAGAGTTGGTCTTGGAATTGTATATTACAGAAATGTAGATACAGGAAAAACTTACGGAAGCAAAGGCTCAACTGATGATAATTTCTCACCAATAAAAAAAGGGGACTTAATATTCTATTCTAAAAAAGACTCTAGCGGAAATTGGAAACAACCTAATAGATATATGAAGGTTTCTCATGTAGCAGTATGTTATGGAGATAATTCTAGTGGTAAAAAGTCAGTTATAGAATCTACAAATGGAACTACGAGTAAAAACCATACGTTCGATGATGGGACAACAATTAACGCTGGTATAAGAATAGTTTCAATAGCAGGGACTTCTGGGTATGCTGATGATATCGTAATGGTAGTAAGACCTCAACCTAGCCACTATAATGGAACATTACCAGGAGGCGGAACAGAAAGTGGTGGTACTGGTGGAGGTACAACAGGCGATGGAGTAACAGATGCAGGTACAACTGAATATACAAATTGTGTTTCAGAACAAGGTACAATAGACGGCAATAAATATGTATACAAATTAAAGACTTGTAAAATAACAGCTTATGGTGGAGACAGTGGAAGTGCTTGCAATATACCATTGAATTTGGGTCGTACTTGCGGTTCATTCAACCTTCCGTATGGAACAAAAGTCTACATTCCAAGTCTTAAAGGGAAACGTATTACAGACGGAAATGGAAAAACAGTAACTTGTGATGGTATATTTACCGTCAATGATACTGGAGTAGGCGGAACAGACTTTGACCTTTATATGAGTACTAAGTCAGATACAAACGCAGAAAATATCTTTGGAAATACCCGTAGAGAAGATGTTTACATATTAAGTTATGGAAGTGGTTATGGATATGCTTGGAGTTATACTAAATCTTATGAATGGGCATATAAAAATGGCACATTAAGTGCATATAAGGTAGCTTTCAAAGATTACATTAAGTACGGAGGTACATTAATAAACTTCCTTAAATTCAAGTCAGATGATAAGAATATAAGAAATTCAACTTATTGGAGTATATTAAACAGTTAGAAAGGAGTGAAGCGCTTGAGAGATTACAATATAGAAAGCGATTTAAAGCAAGAAAAATTTGAAGTAATAAAACTTGCACAAGGTGATAAGGGAAATAAACTTACTATTAATGTACTTGAAGATGGAAAGCCAGTCAGTTTGACTGGCTGTTCTATTACTGCTAAATATAAAAGAGCAGATGGACAAGTAATAAATGGATCCGTAACAAATATATCTAATAATTCATTTGATGCCGTAATAGATAGTGATATAACAAAAGTATCAGGGCAGTTAAAAATGTTATTTAGTATCGAAAAAGACGGTGTAAAAGTAAGTACATTTTTATTATCAGCAGAGGTAAAGGAAGGCATAGGAGAAAGTGCAGGAGGTTCAACTGGTGGAGGTACAGGAGGCGGAGAAGTAACAGTAGATCTTAGCAATTACTATAAAAAAAGTGAAACTTATAGTAAAAGTCAGATTGATTCGCAATTGAGAGATATTGCGAACAATTTTAAATTAGTTGCAGGCGCTAATAACGCTATAAAATTAATGTTCGGAACAAAAGAACTATCTAGTATTACCATAAATGGTGGTACAGTAGACCCAACGCCAACACCTAATACTTATACTGTAACTAATAATTTGTCCAACGCTAGTACCTCAAATAGTGCTACATCTGTAAAAGAAGGTACATCTTATAGTGCTACCATAACTGCTAGTAGTGGATATAGATTAAAATCTGTAACAGTAATTATGGGCGGTGTAGATATAACAAGTTCTGTATATTCGAATGGTAGAATATCTATATCTGATGTTACTGGAAATATTAGTATAACAGTTACAACTGAATATATTACAAGTGAAATAACAACATATACCATAACTAACAATCTATCACATGCTAGAAATAGTAATACCGCAACAACTATAGAAGAAAAGTCTTCTTATACTGCTACTATAACTGCCGATAGCAATTATAGAATAAAAAATGTAACAGTAACTATGTACGGCACAGATATTACAAATGATGTCTATTCAGGTGGTAAAATAATTATACCTAGAGTTATTGGAAATATTGTCATAACAGTTACTACTGAATTAATAAGTGGAGGCGACGAAGATTTATCAAAATTAGACGGAATATTAAAAGATAGATTATTAGTATGGCATGATGAATTTGATGATGCTACGCTTGACACAACAAAATGGAGATATGCAACCCATAATAGTGGAGGTAGTGAACAACAAGCATATACAGTAGGTAGAACTGAAAATGTTAGATTAGAAAACAGTAATTTAATACTAGAGGCAAGAAAAGATGGCTATGTTGACGGTTGGACATGGAGTAGTGGTAGAATAGACACAAGCGGATTAGTAGGGTTCAGATATGGAAGACTAGAGGCGAAACTGAAATATGATGTTGTATCTGGTGCATTCCCAGCCTTTTGGACAATTGGTACTTGCGCACACTATCCGACAGGTACAGATATTCATGGTGTTCATAAGAGTAAAGGAACACAATGGGCGCAAAATGGTGAAATAGATATGTTCGAAGGTAGAGGAACTAAAAGCGAAATTGCTCAAGGTGGTTGGTATAATCAAGATGACGGAAAAGGTAATCAGACTATAATATTCGGTACTAAAAATATTGATGCTTCACAATATCATGTTTATGCTGTAGAATGGACAGAAACAACAATTATTGCATATATAGATGGCGTTGAAACTGGAAGAAAAGATATATCAGATATAAAATCATGGCATAGACCAATGTATATTATACTAAATATGGCAGTTGGTTCTACAGGTGGATATCCTACAGATGACTGTACTTCAATGAAAATGGAAGTTGATTGGGTTAGAGTTTATGCACCAGTTGGAGTTACAGAAAAAGAAGAAGTTCAATCTATTTCATTAACTCAAAATAATGTATCTTTCAATGTCGGTGATGACCCTATTGATGTATATTATTCAGTTAACCCTTCTACAGCTTGGGATAACAATGTCAACTATGAGTCAAGTAATGTCAATGTGGCAACTGTGTATGGTTCAAGAATAACTCCAGTAGGAGTTGGTACTTGTAAAATAACAGCTCGAGCAACAAATGGAGTTACAGCTACTATTAATGTAACTGTGGCACAAAATACGAGTATAAATTCTACAAGTATTGCATTAAATAAAAATACGTTAGAAATTTATACAGGAACTAACAGTACACTTATTGCAACTGCTACACCTGCTAATCATACTGATTCGATTCTTTGGAAATCAAGTAATACTGATGTAGCAACAGTAAGTAATGGTGTTGTTACAGGTAAAACTAAAGGTGTTTGTACTGTAACTGCATACTCAAGTGCAAATGAAAATGTAAAAGCTGAATGTTCTGTAACAGTAAAAGAAGCAGTTCAACTTACAGGGCATACAACAAGTGGATTAACACTTCAATTAGATAGAAATGGTATGACTAGTACAACTTGGAAAAATAAAATAGACAACGTAGCATTACAATGGAAAGTTGCTAATAATAATTCAACTGATATAGCTCCATATATGAAATTTGACGGAAACAGTTTCTATTGGGAAGGAGCAAATTATAAAGACCACTTAACATTAGATAGATTTAGTAATTATTATGATTTTGGAGAATCTCAAACTGTAATACTTGCAGGTGATTTTACGAACGCTAAAAATCCTATTTTATCAAATAAACAAAAATTATCTCAAAATACAAGTTCAGCATATATAAATACAAATGAGGTAGGATATATTGGTGCAGATGGTACTAAATTAGGTTCAATAAATATGACCACTCAAGAATCAGGATACTCAATAAATGGTTGTATAGCATTAAGATACAATAAACAAACTTTAAGAGTAGATGCTGATACTATGCCATTTACAGCAAATACTCCAACAAATAAAAATGTAGTATTATCATCAGCATTTAGTCAAGGAAGTTATCCGGCATTATTAGGAAATATAAGTACAGCTAAAATCTACTTTAAAGTAGTATTAGTATATAATAGAGTATTAACAGATCAAGAAGTTCAAACAGCTATGAGAGCTATAAAAACTTTTTTAAATTCGTAATCTAAAAATATTGCGAACCATTTTGCTAAGTAAATACCAAGTAAATACCAAGTAAAAATGGTATTTAAACCATCTTATAGTATAATAACTGTAAGGGGGTGAAAAAGATGTAAAATATGAGAATACAAAAAATAAAAACAACTATATAATTAAAAAAACTAAATCTATTTTTAAAAGGACTGTAGCGGTACAGTCCTTTTTTATTTACAGAAAGGAATTTTGCATGAATGATGAATGGTTAAAAGACACACTAAAGAGACACGATGAAAGGCTGCAAAGACATTCTGAAAGAATAGACAAACTAGAAAATACACAGTCTGAAATGGCAGTAAAATTAGATAATTTATGTAGCACTATAGATAAATTAGCAAGTAACTTAAATAAACTAACTTATGCAATCATAACAGCATTGGCTTCTTTTTTCTTTTATGCAATACAAAATAATTTATTTAATTAATAGGAGGTAATAAGATGAAATTTAATATCAAAGAACAAATAAAAAATAAATGCTTTTGGGTATCAGTGGTTTCACTTATAGTTTTAACTGCTCAACAATTCAATTTAACTTTTATTCCAGCTAATTTCCAAGATTATGTCAATTCAGTACTTCCTATATTAGTAGCTATGGGAATATTAAACAATAATGCTACTCCAGGAGTTGGGGAATAAGAATAGATATAAATACTTTATAAGGTAACTGTAAGGTGCTTAGGAGGTCGATAAGAAGGTCGATTTTTTAAGCATCTTTTATTTTCAGAAAAGGAAGTGTTATTATGAGTAAAAAATATTTAGTAGCTATAGATGCAGGACATGGTATGCATACAGAAGGTAAACAATCAGTACCAATGTCAAAAAATTTATACATAGATGGTGAATTAGTAAGAGCAAAAGGAAAGATCATAAAAGAAAATGAATGGAATAGAGGTGTGAGTGAATACTTATCAGCTGCACTAAAAAGATGTGGTATAGATACAATGTTTACTGCAGATATGACAGGTAAAACAGATATTGCCTTGTCTACTAGAGCAAGTAAAGCTAATAAAGCTAAAGCAGATATATTAATTTCAAATCACTATAATGCAATAGGAAGCTGTGCTAAATGGCAAACTCGAGTTAAAGGGTTATTAGTTATGCATACTAAAAATTCTTCTTCTAACTCTATTAAATTAGGAAAATTAGCAGTTAAGCATCTTAAAAAAGACATAGACTATGAATATAGTTATGGTTTAATGCGCGATGTAGATATGAGTGGATTTACATTAGCTATACTTAGACAAACAACAATGCCAGCAATATTAATTGAGTATGGTTTTATGGATTATTGGAATGAAGCAAAACTTATGCTTGATAAAAAACATCAAGAAAAATGTGCTGAAGCAGTAGCAAAAGCAGTATGTGAATATTTCAGAGTAACTTATATAGCAGAAAAGCAAGGAGCTAATAAAACTAAGTATGTTAGAATATTGCAAGATATAAACATACATAGCAAACCAGATTTTGATGCTGCTAATGTAATAGGTAAAGTTACTGCTGGTGGAGCTTATACAATTACAGAAAAAATTAAAAGAACTGGAACAGATATGTATAAACTAAAATCAGGAGTTTATATAACAGCATCACCAAAATATGTAGAAGTATTTGAAAAATAATGTATAAATATTCCAGATGTAGTCAATACTCCTCGTAAAGGAGGTAATGACTATGAAAAAAATAATGCTGGAAGTTACAGGGCGTATTGCATACTTAGGCATTGGAGTAGCAAGTGCTATATTGATAATGATGTAATGGTAGGCTAGGGGAGTATATCTCAGAAGATAATAAATAATAATAAGGCTGGAGAAATGAATTCTCTAGCCTTTAATGTGTTATAATAAATGTGGATAAGTTAATTTTACTGACATTTTTACTGACATTTTAATTTAAAATTTTGTTAAAACGTTGGTATGGCTAATACTATAAGTTTAATATAATATAGTTACTAGATATATTAAATATGATTTATTAGTATTTAAATCGGTTTACAATGTTTAAATATCAGTGTTTTTTGATTTATTTATTTTCAAATAGCTTACTGACAATTTACTGACCAGTTAAGTTTTTACTGACAAAACTGACAATTTACTGACTTAGTATATTGTCAATTTTGTCAACTGCTATCTTATCATTTTCCTTAAAAGCGTGCGCGTAGATTTTTAATGTAATAGATATGTCGGAATGACCCACGCGTTCTGATATTGTTTTTACATCTACACCAGATGCAACTAACATAGAAACATGAGAATGTCTTAATGCATGTAGCTTTTTAAATTCAAGCCCAATTCTTTTAATAAATCGTTTAAAAGTAATATCTAAATTGTACGGATTATAATAATTGTTATTGCTGTTTATGCATACTGTGTCATATTCTTTTTCTTTCATTAAACCTTGTAACTTTAATTTATTTTGTCTTAATTTCTCTTTTTTTAGCATGTCAAAAACATGATCTGGCAGAGAAATTTTTCTTATTGATGATTTGCTCTTTGGTTGCTTCATGATATATTTACCTTCTATGTATTGTAAATTATATTGAATTTTTATAGTTTTATTTTCAAAGTCTACACAATCCCATGTTAAACCTAAAACCTCACCGCGTCTTAGACCTCCATAGATTAAAAGCTTTATAGCATTTTGAAAATATATACTTTCACTTTCTAAAGCGTTTAGTATCTGTTTTATTTCTTCTATCGAATATATTTCTTCTTCGTGTGTTTTATTATTCTTTGGAAGGATAATAAAATCAGTAATCTTTTTATTTATCTCTTGTAATCTGTATGCTTCATTTAGTACAGCATTGCATAATTGCATTATTTTTCGTTTTGAGCGATAAGCTAAATCTTTTTGAAACACATAATTAACAAATGTTTGATATTTATTTACAGTTATGTCACTTAATTTCATATTTCCCCAATAAGGTTCGACATGTTTTTTTACGATACTTTTCGCACAAGCAATAGTATTTTCAGATATCCCTAACTTGCTATCGTAATATCGATAACAGCGATTTGTAAAAGAAATGTTACTCGGCAAAGCATAAATATCATTATTTATACTATTTTTAACTTCTATTAATTTTTTATCTGCATCTTTTTTATTTATAAAACTACCTTGCGACTTTTGTTTCTTTTTGCCAACTTCATCTATATATTCTACATATACATAATATTTGTCATTTCTTTTACGTATAAAACTACTTAAAATTTTTTTCATTGGTAACCCTCCTTATAAAAAAAGAGCAGCTGGTAAAACTGCCCTGATGTTTATCTATAATTTTAATATTTGTTCTTTTTTATTTTCATATTCTTCTTCAGTTATAGCACCCATATCTAGAAGTTTTTTGAATTTCATTAATTCATCTGCATCACTTGATATATTTTGACTTCTATAGTTATTTTTATTTTCTATATAGTTCTCTATATATCCTTTAATTTCTAATATTTGTTCATTATCTTTTTTAGTGAAAGAAATAGTATTTTCATCTTGTACCGCATTAAAAACTCCGCCTTTAGCCTCTTGGCTACCCATTAATATTATTTGTAGATATCCAGTAGTTAAACCAGGTTTTTTATATTGTACTCCTGTTACATTGTCTAAGCAGATTTTCTTTGTACCTGTAAATCCTTTATTTATCGAATTCATAATTCCTTTAGCGGTAATAGAAATAAATTTCCCTTCTAAGACAATTTCATATTTACCGTTTGATTTTAAATTGTAAACTTTTTTAGAAGTTATAACTTGTCTTTCATTAGATTTATCTTTTTTAGATTTAAATAATCCCATAATTATCCCCCTCTTTAGTTTTTTCTTAAATTGTAGCATATATTAACATATTTTACCTTTATTTGCAGAAATTTATATAAAATATTCCAAATACTTTTTGATTGGTGTATAATATAGTATAAGAAAAAATGTAGAACATTTGTTCTATGAAAATATTTTGTTTATAAGGGGGATAAAATGGAAAATAAAAAGAAAGCTTCAATGCTGGGTGAGAAATTTTTAAAAAGATTAGAAATTATCGCTATGCTTACAGAGAAAAAACAAAATATTAATCAGGAGAAACAAAAATAGAATTATTTAGTAAAAAAACAGGTGAATAAAAACGTAAAAAACTTAAAATAATAAAAAGGAACTAGAGATATAACTCTAAGTTCCTTTTTTTATATTTTTTATAAATTTAACCATATTCTCTAGATCATCACTGCTAATTCCATTAAATATCTTTGAAAATTTCAAGACATTTATAAATTCATCTTCAGTTAAATCTTTGGTAGATATTAAAAATTCTATAACTTTATTAAATTGTTCATCGGTAAGATTTTCAGTAAGTTTTTCAACTGCTTCTAACTTTTTTAATTCTTTTTTAAAAGGTCTTTCTTCAGAAGCACCTACTAAATAATCAGCAGATACATTAAAAAAATCAGCTAGTTTAAAAAGTGTCTCAACATCATATTTTCTAAAATCTTTCTCCCAACTATTTATTGTTTGTTTAGAAACTTTTAAGTAATCTGCTAATTCTTGCATAGTCATTTTTCTTTCTAATCTTAAATCTCTCAGTATTTCCCCTTGTGTTGGCATGGTTTTTCCTCCTCTAAGTATCATATACATATATTATTAATAATTATACGCAACGTATACCTATACCTTGCAATTATACCATTTTGTTTATTTTTTAGCTATTAAATATACTGCAAAATACAAAAAGAGTACAAAAATATAAGAAAATTTATAAAAAACATATTGACAGCATACTTTTTGAGTACTACAATTAAACTATAAAGAAAAGAGGTGACAACGAAATGATGGTAAAATCTTACAGAAGATTTCATAATATGACACAAAGTGATATGGCTAACGTTTTAGGAATATCTACAATGAGCTATTGTAGAAAAGAAAATGGAGAAAGAGAATTTAAACTATCTGAAGCTAAAACAATCGCTGACCTTTTTGGATGTACAATAGAGGAAATTTTTTTTACAAATAATGTCTACTCTAAGAGTATTAATTTAAGTCAGGTATTGTAAAATGTGTACACCTAAAGTAAAACAAAGTAAAGAAAGGAGATTGAAAAATGGATTACATAAACGAAATGAATAACTTAGTAGCAAGTATAGATGTAAAAGAATATGAAGGTCAACCAGTAGTTAGCAGTAGGGAGGTAGCTAATAATTTTGGAAAGAAACACAAACATGTACTTGAAAGTATAGAAAATATCAAAGCCGAAAATTCGGCCGTGACTAAAATGTTTATAGAAAGTTCTTATAAAGCTGGTACAGGCAAAAATTATAAAGAATATTTACTTACTAGAGATGGATTCAGTTTACTGGTAATGGGATTTACTGGAGCAAAAGCATTAGAGTGGAAACTTAAATATATAGAAGCATTCAACAAAATGGAACAGTACATAAAAGAACAACAACCAAAAGTTCCAACTACATATAAAGAAGCATTGCAACATTTACTAGTACAAGTCGAAGAAAATGAAAGACTGCAATTAGAAAATCAACAACAAACAAAAGTTATAGAAAAACAGTCCGAAGTTATAGGAGAAATGGCTCCAAAGGCAGAGTATTTTGATGCTTTAGTAGATAACAACTTACTTACAAATATAAGAGATACTGCTAAAGAATTAGGAATAAAAGAAAGAACTTTTACAGAGTGGTTAATTCAAAAGAATTTATGCTACAGAGATAAAAAAAGAAAAATTAAACCTTATGCAAATAAGATGAAGTACTTTGAATTAAAAGAATTTACAACTGCTTGGGGACATAGCGACACACAAACACTTATAACTCCTAGAGGTAAAGAAACCTTTAGATTACTTCTTATAAAAGATGGATTAATAAAAGATCATAACAAGCAATTAGAGTTAGGATTACCAGTTAACGAAGTTACAAAATCAGATTTTTATAATTAGGAGGATTAAATATGGAAGAATTACAAGTAATTTATAATCAAGAAGTTTTGGGACAAGATTTTAAAATTTATGGAACAGAAGAAAATCCATTGTTTTTAGCTAAAGATGTAGCGAATTGGATAGAACATAGCAATCCTAGCAAAATGGTTAAAGATGCTGATTTAGACGATGCAGAAGTCGCAAGACATCAATTAAGCACTCTAACTAATAGTTATACTGCCTTATTTTTAACAGAAGATGGACTTTACGAGGTATTAATGCAAAGTAGAAAACCAATAGCAAAACAATTCAAAAAGAAAGTAAAAGAAATATTAAAACAAATTAGAAAAACTGGTGGCTACATACCACACGATGAAGACGAAGATGATGAAACAATAATGGCTAAAGCTTTAATAGTAGCGCAAAAGACAATAGACAATAAAAACAAATTACTGGAAGATGCTAAAAAAGAAATTGCAGAAAAAGACAGAGTGATAACTCAAATATCTATATCACAAAACACAAAATTAGTTAGAGAAACTGCTAAAGCAATCTCAAAATCAAATAGCAAGATACTTATAGGAGAAAGAAGATTATATGAAAGACTGAGAAGTTGGGGCTGGGTATGTAAAAACTCAACAGAAGCTACTCAATATGCAGTTGAAAGAGGTTATTTAGAAGTATCAGAAGGTACTAAGAAAACAGCAAGAGGAACATTCACATTTAGAACAACAAGAGTAACTGGTAAAGGTGAAATAAAAATCATTGAAAAACTTCTGAAAGAAAAAGATCTTGAAAAATTACTAGAAGAAAACGAAAAAAGTAAATAAGAAGTATTAATTTAGGGGGTAACTAAATATGGCGATATACACAGGAACAGAACATTTCTTCAAAAGAGAAGTAGAAGCAGTATCAGACATATTAAGAGCTAGAGGTTTTAGAGAAGAATGGAGCATCATAACTCCATACCAAGCAGAAATAAAAATGTTTCACGTGTTACAAAACAAGTTTGCACTACTTAGAAAACAAGGCAATAACACAGTAGTTGATTACAGCAGATAGGAGGCATCATGTTAGCAAAATACATAGCAGCAGTAATCATATTTAACATAGGCTTCTTTTTAGGGGCTTGGTGGCACAGCATACATAATTAGGGGGTGAAAGTATGGCAAGTGAATTTGAAAAGATGTTAGTAAGAAACATGGACCAAAGCGAACTACTTCAAACAATATCAGAAAGAATTGACTTAGTTGATATCGTTGAAAAATTTCGTTATAGCGAAGACTATGCACCATGTGAATATCTAACAATAGAACAATTACAGGAGTATCTACATTGTGGCCGTAACTATGCTTTACAGGTAGCAAGATATGGACTTAGCACAGGAGAATACACAGTAAATCATATGGGGAGAAAGTATCTAGTAGACAGAATAAGTTATGACAAATATGTTAAAAGAAAACTAGGAAAATCTTTAAAGGAGGTACTATAAATGACAAATCAAGAGTTCAGAAAAGAAGCAAATAAGCTATTTGACAAAGTTGAATACATCAACGAAAATAGTGGTTTCATAAGTGCTTTTCTAGGATTACATCACCTAAAAGGAATAGACAAACCATTTTACAGTCTAACTCTTAGAATAGACCAATGCAAAACAAAAGACACATTCTTATACACATCAACAGGAAGTAGAGACACAGAATACACAATTTCAAAGATGCATCAAGTATTAGATGCAGTTATCGAAGGTGTAAAGGAGGTGGTTAGATGAAATGTACACCAGAAGTTCTAAACTACTTAGCAAATAAATATCCAAACATGACTGTAAAGCAACTTATAGAGTTAATGAACTCAAAATGTAACTGGAGATAAGGGGGGATAACAAATGAAGAGTAAAAAACAAATCTATGAAGAAACTCAGGACATGGTCCTAAAAACAAACACTGACAATTATATGGAATATCTAAAAACATACAGACAAGCATTCAATTCAAACATAACTCAAGAAGAAAAAGATGACATAAGAAAAAAAGCATATGAAGAATATCAACGAAAAGAAAATGACCTTTATGATATCCTTGCACACGCTTACATGGATTATATGCATGATGCTAATCCAATATTCGCATAACAAAATAAGCTATCTAGAGTACCAAATCTAGATAGCTATAAATCAAACACTATATGTAATATAAGATACTTAAATTATACCATAAGAGGGGGATAATATGAAGTTAAAATTACAATCTGAGGGAGTAAAAAACTCAGATATAAAAACACTAGAACAAAGATTATTCCTAGTTAGACTATACAGAAATACTACTGACCCAGAAGGAAGACTAGGATTTATAGAAGGGGCTGAATTTGCTCTAAGAAATAGAAAATTTATGACATTAGATATATTTAAAGAACACTATAAAGACACATTAAAACAAATAGGAAATAGAAAACATGATAGTTACGAAAGCAGTTTATTATATGCTTTACGACTTAATATAGAAGAATTAGAGATAAATAAGGAGGTTGAGTTTTAGTATTATGCAAGAACAATGGAAACCAATTAAGGACTTTGAAAACTATGAAGTAAGCAACATGGGACAAGTTAGAAGCTTGAATTATAGACGCACTGGAGCAGCTAAAAAACTTAGACTAAGAAAACAGAGAGATGGATATTTATATGTTAAATTATATAAAAATGGTAAGCAATACAATAAAAATGTACATAGATTAGTAACAACTACATTTATACCAAATCCACAAGGGAAAAAGGAAGTTAATCACATCGACGGAGATAAGACTAATAACAGAGTATCAAATTTAGAATGGGTAACGGCAAAAGAGAATCAACAGCACGCTTGGGAAACTGGATTACATGTAATAACAGAAGAAACTAAAAAGAAAATGAGTGAAGCACATAAAAAACAAGTAATTTGTGTCACTACTGGAGAAACTTTCAATTATATAATAGAAGCTGAAAAAAAATATAATATTAACAGGTCAAACATATCAGCATGTTGCAAAGGGAAATTAAAATCGGCTGGGAAATTACCAACAGGCGAAAGATTAATATGGAAATATGTGGAGGAGATATAAAGATGGCTCAAAATATATATCAAAAATTATTAGCTATACAAAATGAGCTTAAAGCTCCAAAATCTCAATTTAATAAATTTGGGGGGTATAGCTATAGAAGCTGTGAGGATATTCTAGAGGCAGTAAAGCCATTACTTGTAAAAAATAATGCAACAATTATTTTACAAGACAAAATAGAACTTATCGGAGATAGATATTACATAAAAGCCACTGCACGATTTATAGATGCAGAGAGTGGCGAAACTATAGAAACAGAAGCACTAGCAAGAGAATCAGAAAACATAAAAGGTATGCAAGCAAGTCAGATTACTGGAGCAACATCAAGTTATGCTAGGAAGTATGTTTTAGGGTCTCTGTTATTGTTAGATGACTGTAAAGATGCCGATGCAATCCATGGCAAAGAAGATAACAACAAATCACAATCACATAGTCAAATAGATACAACAAGCACTAGAAAATTATCGGACAAGCAGTTAGCCAGACTTTTCGCATTAGGATATAAAGCAGGATTTAATAATGATAAAGTAAAAGAGCAAATTTTTAAGAAATTTAATGTAGAGCCTAAAAATTTAAATAAACAACAGTACGATACAGTATGTTTAGGATATGAAAATCTTATAGGGAATGGAGAAAATTAATATGATGTTACCTAAAAGAATTTGGAAAGATATAGAAGGTTATGAAGGAATTTATCAGATAAGTAATTTAGGAGAAGTTAAAATTTTAAAAACTAAAAAAATAAAGAAACCTTATTTTAGAAAAAACTGTAAATATGAAATGATAAATTTAAATAAAAACAAAACTCAAAAAAGTTTTTTAGTTCATAGATTAGTAGCAAAGACATTTATACCAAACCCAAATAATTATCCGATAATTAATCATAAGGACGAAAATAAACTTAATAATTGTGTTGAAAATTTAGAATGGTGTACTCAAAAATATAATCTCAATTATGGAACAGTAAAAGGAAGAATATCTGAACATAGAAAGGGACAATTCGCTTATGGTGATAATTATCAAGCTGAAAAAATTTTATGTATAGAAACAGGTATAACTTATAGTTGCATTCAAGAAGCTGCTGATAAGACCAAAATAAATAGAAGTTGTATTTCCGCATGTTGCAGAGGGAAACAAAAAACAGCAGGTGGATTTCATTGGAGTAAATTACAAGCTAAGATTGACAGTAAGCAAACTATATAGAGAAACTAGGGAGGGGAGCAATAAAAAAGAAAGGAGTTTATTCTCCTTTCTCCGACTTAACTTTAACATAATCTTTTAAAATTTTAATTATTAGATTTGATAAAGTCCTATCTTCTTTAATTGCTATTTGCTCTAGTTTTTCTCTTAAATCATTTGGCATTCTAAATGTAAATTGTTTAGTTGTCATAACACACCACCTTTATTTTTTATTTACATTTTAACATATTTAAGTAAGATAAAGCAATATCATTATATTATTTTGCAAGACAAGTATTTACAATGTAAGACAAAAATAGTATAATATAACTATAAAGATACGAAATTTGACATTTTATAAAAGGAGGCGAGCAGAATGGATGAAGGTAAAAATGAAATTAGATATCGCAAGAATAACTTTCTGAGTGAAGGTTATGGGATATTACCTAAGTTAGTTATGAGAGATAAGAAATTGCCTATAGAAGCTAAGGCTATATATGCTTATCTAGTTGCATTTGCAGGCAATAAATATACTTGTTACCCAAGTAGGGATTTAATGTGTAAAGAGCTGAATATAGGTAAAAACAGATTTACAAAATATCTAGATCTGCTAAAGGAATCAGGATATATCAAGGTAACCAATACTCAAAACGGAAATTTAAAATCAAAAAATATATATGAAATCATAATGGATGAAAGAGATAGACAAGAAATTCTTCGATGTCTTCAATTTCGAGACACCGAAGCTCGAGACACCGAAATTCGAGACCTCGAAAACAAAGACACTAATAGTAACAGTATAAATAGTAACAGTATAAATAGTAACAGTATAAATACTACTGATACTGTTATTTCTTTAGATGTTATAGATAATATATGGAAATTATATCCTAATAAGAAAGATAAAGCTAAAGCATATAAGTACATTAAAAGAATACTTACAAAAGAAAAGATAAGTGCAGAAGAATTAGAAAGAGCGGTAAAAAGATATGCTAAAGAAAAAGAAAATACAGACAAGCAATATATAAAACATGGAAGCACATTTTTTAATGGAGCTTATATAGATTATTTAGATGAAAACTACCAACCAAGTGAATCAGTTCAACCAACTACAAAAATCGAATCATCATTAGACTTGCTAGACTTGATAAATGGACCTGGGGAATAGGAGGATTTATGAACAATTATTTATACAATATAGAATATGAAAGAATAGTTCTCGGGAGGGTATTGTTAGAACCTAACTTATTTGAAGTAATACAGGATTTATCAGAAGAAACTTTTTATTTCGAATATAACAGAGTTATTTATAAAGCAATGAAGCTACTGGATAAAGAAAAATCACCGATTGATCTAATAAGTTTAGTAAATAAGATAGAACAAATAGATAATACAGTTGAAATGATGTATATAACGAATTTAAACCAATATGCTACAGCAGCAAGTGATATAGAGTTTTATATTGGTGAAATAAAAGAAATGAAACAAAAAAGAGACACGATAGAACTTGCTAAAAGCCTTATAGAAGGAATTCAAACAGGGAGAAATATAAATACTTGCATTAACACTTTTGAAACTGGCACAAAGGCAAATAAAGAAGTAGATGAAGATAATGCATTAAGTTCTATAATATCAAATATGTTTGACAAGCTAGGTGAAAAAATAGAACGTGTATTAACTGGAATAAAAATAGTGGACAAGTTAACAGAAGGTGGCCTAGCTAAAAAAGAATTACTTACTATAGGAGCTAAAAGTGGAGTTGGTAAAAGCGCTATGAGCTTAAGAATGGCTATTAATATGTTAAAACAGGGCAAAAAAGTCCTAATAGTTAGTAGAGAAATGAGTAAAGAGCAAGTAGCTGAGAGAATTTTACTAAGTTACGCGGGAATAACAAGACAAGAATATCGTAGTGGAGAGTTATCCTCAGGCAAAACCAAGAAAATAATAGAGACTATGGAAAGTTTGAATACAGATAAGTTGAGAATAGACGATAGTATAAGCACGATAGCACAAATTAAAAAGGCACTAAGAATGTATAAGCCAGACGTACTGATAGTAGATTATGTACAACTATTAACTCCAACAGATACAAAAGTTTCTAGAGAACGACAGGTAGCGGAATTGTCGAGGGAATTAAAGAATATAACATTAGATTTCAACATGATAGTAATACAACTAACACAGTTAGCGGATAAAGGTACTGGAAATTATAGACCGCATGGAGAAACTTATTGTAGAGAATCAAGGGCAATATACCAAGATAGCAATCAAGTGGTTTACATACATGAAGTTACAGAAGAGAAGGAATTAGAGCAAGCATGGAAAAGAACAGGTTTTAATGAAGGCACTAGACTAGAAGAGTTTGTCGAAAGCATGAGAGATAAAAAAGAAAAAGGCTATACATTAGTTGAAGTCATTCTGGATAAGAATCGAGATGGAGATAAAGGGTCTAGATATTATCTGTTCTGCGGAAAAGAATTAATGTATTATCCTATAGGAAATAAATAGGGGGGTACGGAGATGGAACTATATAAAAATTACAACGAAAAAACCATAAAACTTATAAAAGAGTTAGGATTTTATGGCAAAACACCAAAGGAAATAGAATTACTAATTGTTTTAGAACTAGAAAAATGCAAGAAAAATAGCACTTATGAGGAAATAAAAACCATTGCAGAAGTTCAAGGACGTTTATTGGGGCATATAAAAACTATGAAGTAACTACAGGGGCTTAAACAAGCCTCTAGAAAGGGGGATAATCAAATGGCACCAAGACTATCAGATATAGAAAAGAGAAAGATAAAAAAATTATATAACAAAGGTTATTCAATACTTGCTATCTCAAATGAACTAGATAGAAGTGATTGGACTATAAGAAAATACATAAAGGATACAAAACTTACTAAGGAGCCAAAAACAGTAGATTTGACAGGAGAAAGATATGGAAAATTAGTTGTATTAGAACTAGATCATATAGAAAGAAGTACTAGATACTGGAAATGTAGCTGCCAATGCGGTGGTACAGCAGTAGTAAGAGAAGGTAATCTGCGACACGGAATAACAAAAAGTTGTGGATGCCTAAAGAAAGAAACAAAAAAACATGACGAGGTGACAGTTCAAAAAATAAAACCAAGACATAATAACGGTGGTGTATTCTTCTTACAAGCTGGAGAAATAAAGTTAAAAGGCAATTACGAAAGCGAGAAAAAATGCAGCAAAGTAAAAGAATACAAATTAAGTCCTGAGGAATTAGCTGATTATTTGAAATCACTAGAGACAAAAGAGGTCCAAAGAAGAAAATAAGGAGGGAGAATATTGAAAAATATAATCACAGTAAAAAATATAAAAACTGGAGAAGTATTAGAATTTACAGGCCAAAATGCAGTAGCAAAGTATCTTACAGGTGTATATGGCAAGAAAATATACGCTGGAGCTGTAGCATCAGCTATAAGACAAGAAAAACCTTATAAAAATACATGGGAAATAAATTTTATAAAAAATGCTAATAAAAAAATATGCGATTATTGTGGCAAAGAATATACAAGTAATAGAGTAAATCAAAGATTTTGTAGTAATACTTGTAGAGAAGAATATCGTGCAGAAGAAAAAAGAGGACCAGCGATAAACAGTGAGGCGAAAATAACAAAAGACAAAGAAATATTAGTACATAAATTAGTAACAATGTTAGCACCATACAGAACAGCAAAATAGGAGGAAATATGAATAAAGAAGAAATGGAAAGTGCTGTTACAATGATATGCACAGTACTAAAAGGACTATTAGAAGAAACTGGATTATACATAGCTGTTGATAAAAAGACAAAAGAATTTGTTTTTATTGAAAGAGAAAGCTTTGATAGAGGAGATAGCAAAGGAAGAACAGCTAGAGTATCTATGGAACAAATAAATGTAAAGGAATAAGGAGGGCATATGGAGAGATATCAGCTAAATAAAAATGGAGAAGGATATACAGATCTAACAGCTTGTAAAGGAATTAAAAGAGCTGACAAAGGCAATCCTGTAAAATCTAAAGTAACAGAAGCAGAAGAACAAAAGGCCCTAATACAATGGGCAAAATGGCAAGAAGGAAGATATCCAGAACTTAAAATGATATTTCATTGCCCAAATGAAAGCAAGAGATCAGCTAGATACGGAGCAGAATTAAAAAGAATGGGTATGGCGAAAGGATTTCCAGATTTAGGACTATTAGTACCTAATAAAAAATATGCAGGATTATTCATAGAATTAAAAGCAGATAAAACAAAGAGTATGACAAAAGAACAAAAGGAATGGCTAGAAAAACTAAATAGTTACGGATATAAAGCTGTTAGATGTAATGGCGCAGAAGAAGCTATACAGATCATTAAGAGATATTTAGGGATATAGGAGGCGAGAAATGAATATAAATGAGCTTAAATTAATGCAAAATTATCCATTAGATATAAAAATAGAAAAAACTAAAAGACGAATACAAGAATGGTATGAACATTACAATGGTGAGGTATATGTTAGTTTTAGTGGAGGAAAAGACTCAACTGTATTATTAGATATTGTTAGAAGTATGTATCCCGACATAGAAGCTGTTTTTAGTAATACTGGACTAGAGTTTCCTGAGATAGTTAAATTTATAAAGACATTTGATAATGTAACTATAATTAAACCTAAAATGACTTTTAAACAGGTCATAAATGAAAAGGGTTATCCAGTCATATCTAAATCAGTTAGTAATTGCGTTAGACTGGCCAGAAAAAATATAGCCGAAGGGAAAGAAACATTAAGAGTTAGACAAATAAAAGGCTTAGAAAAAGGATCTAAATTTAATAAAGGTAAATGGGAATTCTTATTAGATGCACCATTTAAAATATCAGAGGAATGTTGTAATGAACTTAAAAAGAAACCTATGAAAGAATTTCAAAAACAAAGTGGAAAAGTCCCATTTATTGCAACTATGGCAGATGAGGGATTACTTAGACAACAAAGATATTTACAAACTGGATGCAATGCTTTTAATCTTGGAAAATCACAGCCTATGGGGTTTTGGACTGAACAAGACGTACTAAGATATATAAAAGAAAATAATTTAGAAATTTGTTCAGTTTACGGAGACATTATTATAAATGACAAGGGATTATATGAAACTACAGGGGAAAAGAGAACAGGTTGGGTATACAGCCGTGCTAATTAGTGATAATTAGTATAATAAGGTGGTGAACTCAGTAGCTCAGAGGTGTATATTCTACGATTAGGAGTTATAGGAAATGATAACTAGAGAATATGCTGACGGGGAAGGCTAAGTCTTTATGATATGCTAATCCCGTGCGAAATTTTTAAATTCATTAATTCATACATTATCAAGGAGAGATTGTATGAAAATAGGAAGTATTTATATTATAAAAAATTATATAAATGATAAAGTTTACATAGGACAAACAACCATGACAGTAAGAGAAAGATTTATGACACATATGAAGCCATCTATTTGTAAAAGAACTCCAACTCGTAAATTATATAATGCAATTAATAAATATGGTAGGGAAAACTTTTATTATGAAATCTTAGAAGAAAATGTTCCTCTTGAAGTACTTGATGAAAAAGAAATTTTTTACATTGATCAATATGATTCATATAAAAACGGATATAATTCTACACTTGGTGGAGATGGAAGGACGATAAATAAACTTAACAATGAAGATAAAGTATTAAAAATGGCCAAAGAAGGTAAGACAAGTTTAGATATAGCAGAAATCATGCAAGTTCATCCAACAACAATAATGAGAACTTTACATAAATTAGGATTTTATTATACTAAAGAAATTAATACAAATGAATTAATAAAAATGGTTGAAGATGGTTTTACAAATAAAGAAATAGCTAAATATTTCGATGTAGATAAAGAAACAATAGGAAGACATTTAAAAAAGATAGGAATTTCAAGAAGAAGAAAAAATATAAATGATAGGCAAAATTTTGACATAGAAGGATTTAAAAAAGATTATATAGAAGGTGTTGAACCAAAAATATTAAAAGAAAAATATGATTTATCAAATACATCAATATATAGGTTAGCTAAAAAATATAATTTAAATGAAATAAGATCTGAAAAGAAACAAAAAGAGTCTAAAGAACTTAGTAAAAATATTTATGAAGATTATAAAAATGGAATAAAAATTAATGAATTAGTTAAAAAATATAAACTTACAGATAAAGCAATTTATTTTAGAATTAGTGAATTTAAAAAAACGTGTAGAGACTAGACCGTGGGGTCGTAGGAAGGAAAATGAGCCACCTTTCGAAGTGCCACCCACCTTTAAATAAAGGTGAAGATATAGTCCGAACTATCGGAAACGATAGACTTATTCGTGTATTTGGTGTATGTTTGGTTGCCATTTAGAGAAATCTCCTAATCGTTTTGAGAGAATGAAAAAAACACATCCAAAGCAATACAACTATTGCATTAACAAACTGAAACTAGGCGAGGTATTAGACTATATAGGAGTTAAATATTAGGAGGATATATGGAAAAATTCAATGCAGAGATAAGAAGAAATTTTCGAGGATTGTATAACATCTATATAGACTGGCATGGAGATAAATTAATAATGTCAGAAAAACATAAGATACTAGAGTTTGACAATATCGAGAAAGCAACAGAGTACTTAGAAGATAAGAAAAGAATTATTTTAACAGAGGTGATGGCTTGATATTAGCAAGATACAAAGAATTAGTCGAACTGGCTAAGAAATACATAGAAAAGGGATATAAACCTATTGATGCGATTAAATTAGCTGAAAAGGAATTGGAGGGACGATATGAATAGAGAAATTAAGTTCAGAGGATATGGGATAGCAGAAAAGAAATGGATGTATGGTTATGGATTACATGAAGTAATTTACGGATATGAAAATGAGGAAACAAAAGCTACATGGTTAACTATAGATACTAAAAATATATCTATGGTTCATGACGAAAGCGCTGGAGAATATACAGGATTGAAAGACAAAAATGGAGTAGAAATATATGAAGGCGACATAGTAAGAAGACCTGCTTATAGTGAGGAAGAAAGAGATTATATAGGAGATATAGTAGGATTATATCATATACCAGAAAAAATTGGAGAAGTTATTATGTATGAAGGTGCATGGTGTTTAAAATTCGAATTAAATGAAAAAAAAGTCTTAAATCCATTTTTTGAAATGATGGAGTTCGATAGATTTGATTTGATTGAAGTAATAGGAAATATATACGAGAATAAAAACTTATTGGAGGAAAATTAATGGAAGAAGTAAAAATCAGAGTATGGGACAAAGAAGAAAATAGAATGATAAGTGGTGATAGATTTGCTTTTGAAGAATATGCGCCTTTAAACGATTTATTTAATAACAATTCTAAAAGATTCGATTTTATGTTATATACAGGTTATAAAGATATTAATGATGTGGAAATATACGAAGGAGATATAATAAGATTAGAAGGAGTAGACGATAGAGAAATAGGTTCAACGTGGGAACATATAGGAAAAATAGTATATAAACGAGGAGCATTCTTTGTTTGCTATTTTGATTATTATGCAGATGGAGATGAAGAATTGATATGTGATGCCCAAGTTGAATTTGGTACAGTTATAGGAAATATATACGAAAATAAAAACTTATTGGAGGAAGATTAAATGGAAGAAGTAAAGCAAGCATTACTAACAATAAAAAAAGAATGCAGTAGCAATGAAGATTGTGAAGGTTGCTCAATATCTAAGGTATTAGGATATAGTTGCCAAGAGGTAGCTATTCCAGAAGAATGGGAAATAGAAAGGGAAAAAGATGAATAGAGTAATAGCAGATGCAATAATTATAGTGGTTATTGGTGCATGGATAGTGAGTAAATTATGCATGTAAAATATAAATAATTGACATAAAAAAAGGAATGCTTTCACATTCCGACAAATTCCTTAATAATATTATAACAGGAGTGTGGGAGCATGGCTAGTAAAACAATAGAAAAAGATAAAACATTTTCAGATGCAGAAGGTAAGTTATACAATTATAATTCTATGAAAATAGAATTAAACAGTCTAAAAATAGATTTAGAATATTTAGAAATAGATTACAAGGGATGCATAGCTATTAGCTATGCTGATGAAAGAACAGGACAAACAAATAACATAAGCAATACAGTTGAAAATGAAGTACTTGCAAAAGAGAGACAGATAATAGAAATAGAAAATAAGATACATAAAAAAGAGAGACAAATTAGAAAAATAGAAAATGCACTAGAGCTGCTAAAAGAAGAAGAGAAAAGACTTGTTAGCTTTAGATATTTCTCTAATAGAAAAAAAGCACCAAGCTGGTTAGATGTAGGAGAAGAAATAGGTTACTCAGATAAAAAATGTAGAGTTATGAGAAATGACATCATAAATAAAATAAAATCACTTATATGATTTCCGTAAAAGTTCCGTAAAGTTACCTCATAATTTCCGTAAAAGTTCCTTTTTTTTACGGAAAACTATAGTATATTTGTATTATAAGAAAATATAAAGGTTGTTTCTTTACGAACTCTTATTAAGTTGTCAAATAGCTTGGTAACCTATTTGACTAGTATAATTGCTACAGTTTTTTCTTTTTAAAACATTGGTTTTTTCTTAGCACATAGAACATGTGTCCCTCTTTAAGTATTAAATTAACAACTTGGTTTATTGACAGACGTGGCCGAGGGTGAAACCTCGGTAATATGCAAGTAATGGAAATCGCCCCCAACGATGTAGGTTCGAATCCTACAACTTGCTAATCGTTAAATGTAATTACTATCATACAACAACAGAAACAGATTTTAATCTCGTACTCAATTTGAAAAGGAGCCCATGAAGGGCTCTTTTGTTGTGTAAAGAAAGAGTTGATCTAAATGAGTAGAAAAATATTTCAAAGAAAAGAGTATTCAATTTATAGATGTAGTGACGGATTTGTTGTACATAACACAAACAAGAAATTTGAAAACGGACATACACATGTAAATAATTTTTACAAAGCTAAGATACTGGTTATTATGGCTATAAAAAGAGAGATTGACGATGAGCTAAGTAAAAGAGATATAGAAAGTCTTATTAGATTAACAAATGATAATAGATATAGAAATAAATTGATAAATAAATTAGAAAAATAACGAGGTGGTGATGCATGGCAAGAGCTAGAAGCCCAAGTAGAGACAAAGCTCTCGAGATATATAAACAACATAATGGGAATATAACTAATAGAGAAATTGCTAGTATGCTAAATGAAGATGAAAAAGTAATAGCAGTTTGGAAAAGTCGAGATAAATGGAACAAAGTCGTACAACAATCAGAACAAAGTTGTACAACAAATAAAATAGATGCAAAAAAAACTAGGAAAGCTAGTAAAAAAGCTAATTCTAGATTAAAAAAAGAATCTTATCCCTTACAAGCAAGGCCAAATAATAAAAACGCGGTCACAACAGGAGAATTTGAAAGTATATTCTTTGACACTTTAGAAGATGACGAAATTAAATTAGTTGATAGCATAGAGATAGAAAAAAGAAATTTACTAATTCATGAAATTCAACTACTGACAGTCAGAGAAAGAAGAATGCTTAAAAGGATAGCTGATTTAAAAAACAAAGAAATTACATTAAAGTCTTACAAAACAGGCATTGAAAAAGATGCGGATACAGATCTTAAAGAATTTGAAACTGCTTTAAATCAAATCCAAAATATAGAAGAAGCATTAACTAGAGTGCAAGAGAAAAAACAAAAAGCTATTGATTTATTACATAAATTTGATGTAGATGAAGCTAAATTAGATATAGCAGTTATGAAAACTGAACTTGCTATATTAAAACAAGGTGGAGATGAAGGACCTGTCGAGGATGATGGATTTATAGATGCTTTAAATGCGCAAGTTGACGAGGTATGGAACGATGATTAATATCAAGAGACATATTTCAGATTTAAGAAGTAAAGTTAACAAAATGAAATCATCTAGAAACTTAGGCATTAAAAAAGCAGTTATAAAATTTAGCCCTTTCTCTAAAAAGCAAAAAAAGGTGCTGACTTGGTGGTTACCAGCTTCACCTGTACATGATAAAGATGGAATTATAGCTGACGGAGCTATAAGAAGTGGTAAAACTATTTCAATGTCATTAAGCTTTTCTTTATGGGCAATGGAAAACTTCAATGGTCAAAACTTTGGCATGTGTGGTAAGACGATAGGCTCATTTAGAAGGAATGTTTTATTTTGGTTGAAGCTAATGCTTAAATCTAGAGGTTATAAAACAGAGGATAAAAGAGCTGATAACTTATTAATTGTAACCAAAGGAGATAAAACAAATTATTTTTATATCTTTGGTGGCAAAGATGAACGAAGCCAAGACCTTATACAAGGTATAACTTTAGCTGGAGTATTCTTCGATGAAGTGGCATTGATGCCTGAGAGTTTTGTAAATCAAGCTACTGGTCGTTGTTCAGTTGAGGGAAGTAAATTTTGGTTTAACTGCAACCCAGATGGACCATATCATTGGTTTAAACTTAATTGGATAGATAAAAAAGAAGAAAAGAATATTTTATATTTGCATTTTACAATGGATGACAATTTATCATTATCTGAGAAGATAAAAAATAGATATAAATCTATGTATTCTGGAGTATTCTTTAAACGTTATATTTTAGGTTTATGGGTAGTTGCAGAAGGAATTATATATTCTATGTTTGATAAAGAAAAGCATGTTTGTGATGCTACTGAATTTTCATACAAAGAATATTATATATCATGCGACTATGGTACTCAAAATGCAACTGTATTTGGCTTATGGGGTAAAACTACAGATGGTAAGCATGTATTAATTAAGGAATACTACTACAGTGGTCGAGATAAAGGAATACAAAAGACGGATACACAATATGCAGATGATTTAGAAAAGTTTATTGGTGATTATAAGGTTAAGAGAATAATTGTTGACCCTTCTGCAGCTTCTTTTATTGCTGAATTAAGAAAAAGGGGATATAGAGTTCAAAAAGCTAAAAATGATGTATTAGATGGAATAAGACTTACTGCTAGCTTTATGGTTCAAGATAAACTTTTAATTGATGAAGATTGTGTTGAAACATTAAAAGAGATAGCATCTTATTCATGGGATAGTGATTCAAGTAAAGCTGGAGAAGATAAACCAGTTAAAGAATATGATCACAGTATGGACCAAATGAGATATTATTTCTTTACTGTAGTTGGAAATAGAAAAGTAAGAATAAATAATAGTAGATAGAAAGGAGGATACAAGATGCTTAATAGTTATCAAGAGTTTGTTACTGCTGAACTTACTGGATTGTATGGCTCGGCAGTATTACAAGAAATGAACGATATACTAAGACTGTATGACATATACGAAGGTCGAGAAAACTTTATAGACAAGTCAGAAGAAAAAGATTATACACAGACAGAAAAAAGAACAAATCTGATCAAGAAGCTTATAAAAGAAGAATCTAGATTTTTATTCGGTAAGACTCCAGAGTTATACATTCAACCTAAAAATGATACCGATGCTGATAAAGATAAAGCTGAAGAAATAAATCTTTATTTAAATAAAATATTAAAAGATAATCTATTCTCAGAAAAACTTGTAAAAGGTGCTAGAGACTGCTTTATCGGTAAAAGAGCTGCTATTAAATTATATGCTAACCAAGATACAAAAGAGATTAGGATAATGTTTTTGCCTTCACTAGAGTTTATATATGAAAGTGATGAAGAAAATCCTAATGAACTTAAAAAGATAATATTCTTCTATCAAATTAACAAAGAAGTTGAAAAAGACAAGCAACGTATTTGGAAGCAAAAGTATGAAATGATAGATGGAAGATGTATTCTTAACGAAGGCATCTACAATGGTAATGGGATATTAATAGAGCCTATAAATGTAGATGTAGACTTGCAATTAAGCGGTATTCCTTGCTATGTAATCATCAATGACGGACTAAGTGGCGACCCATTTGGAGAAAGCGACGTAAAAGAGCTTCTAGATAATCAGATTCAATACAATAGACTATCAAGTGAAGATGTTGACACTCTTAGAAAAGGTATGGATAGGATTATTTATGGTATCGACATAGACCCAGAAGCATCTGAAAAATTTAAACTAAAGCCTGGAGCATTTTGGGACGTACCAACAGACCCTACAGCAGAAGGGAAACAAGCTACACTAGATACAATACCGACAGATTTTAATTATGGAGACAAGATAGAAAATTCTCTAAAACGTATTAAGTCAGATATGTATGAGATGCTAAATATACCAATGCTATCAAATGACGAGCTAAAAGGTATGATGACATCAGGTAAAACTATGAAGGCATTGTATTGGCAACTTATTACTAGATGTGAAGAGAAGATGATGGCATGGCGACCAGCTTTAGAGTGGCTAATAAGAGCAATACTTGAAATTACAGAAGTATATCAAATAGAAAAATTACCGCAACTTGATTATACTGTTACAGTAGAAAATAACTATCCTTTACAGGAAGATGAAGACGAAGAAAAGACATTAGACTTGCAACAAGTAAATGCACAGGCTATGTCTAGAAAAACATTCATCAAGAAATGGCAAGGTGTTACAGATGATGTGGCCGATGCTGAAATAAGACAAATAGCACTTGAAAGAGAAATGCTAGAAGAAAGTTATGTATCGGGAATGAGTGATCCAGTTGAATAATTTTTTCAGACAAAAGAACAAAACAGAAAAATTAATGACTAGAGAAATAAAAAAAGCATATAAGAGAGTAGCAAATAATCTAATTAAAAGATTAGCTCTAGTTAATCCAGATACGATGACATATGACTATTTAAGACAAACTGCTAAGTATCTAGAAAAGGAATATAAGAAGCTTAATAAAAGACTTAATAAAGATATAGAAAAGGCTATTACAAACACCGTAGAAGGCTATACACAAAGTCAAGTAGAATTTTATAGTGATTTATGTAAACCTCTATCTAATAGCTTTGAAGATATGTTTAGCAAAGTAAATAAGCAAGTTTTAGACAATGTTACTACAGGCAAAATGTATGGAGATAACATAAAACTTTCTGACAGACTTTGGAGTAGTCATAAAAAGACTGTAAAAACAATAAACGATATACTTACAGATGGATTTATTAGTGGAAAAGGCAGTAAAGAGATAGCAAAAGACTTAGAAGCTTATGTTAATCCAGATTATTTAAAGGAATACGAAAAGTTTACTATTCATCCTAAAAGTAAAAACAAGGTTGAATTTAATTCATATAGATTAGCAAATACCTATATAAATCATGCATACCAAGAAGCAACAAGGCAAAGTGCTAAGCATAATCCATATGTAGAAAAAGTTGAATGGCTAAGCGGAACAGACGATAATGTATGCGATTTATGTAAAGAACGAAACGGAAAGAGGTTTAAGGTCGAGGATATTCCACTCGACCATCCGTGACCGTTAGGACGATGCACCTTATTACCAGTCATAGAGGAAAATTTAGAAGATATAGCTAGAGAACTTAATAAGTGGGTTAATGGTGGTAAAAATGAAAAGCTTGATAAATGGTTTGAAGCATGGGAGGTTAAAAGATGATAAAGTCCGAAAGGGCTTATTTTTATATATGAAATCAACAAAGAAAGGATTGATGATATATGTTAGTAGAAGTTCAAAAGATTAATAAAGAGGAAATAACTGTTGTAAGTAGTTTAGATGTAGCAGAAACTTTTGGAAAAGAACACTACCATGTTTTAAGAGATATAAAAGAATTAGAATGTAGTGAAGAATTTAGACTATCCAATTTTGGAGAGTCCTCTTATAGAAATAGTCAAAATAAAAAGCAACCTATGTATTACATGACAAGGGATGGATTTACATTATTGGTTATGGGATATACAGGACATAAAGCTATGAAATTTAAAGAAGCTTACATAAAACAATTTAATGCTATGGAAAAACAACTAAAAGAAAAATTAGTAGAAAGACAAAAAGGCATAGCAGTACGACAAGCACTAACTAAATCAATCCAACAATCGAGCGAAAATGAGAGAATGCATGGACATGCTTATTCAACATACACGAATTGCATTTATAAAGTTATATTTGGTAAAAATGCTAAACAGCTAAGAGAAGAATATGGAATAGAGAAGAAAGCTAATCCTAGAGATTATTTTAACTCAGAAGAATTAAAAGCTGTACAATCCATGGAATGTTTAGTAAGTGGATTAGTAGATTGTGGATGGGATTATAATAGAATAAAAGATTTTATACAACAAACTAATACTAAATTATTAATATGCTAAGCTCAAGAGGGCTTATTTTTATGTCTTTTTTTAGTTTGTAGACGTAAAAGAATAAACTAAAAACTATATTCAAGAAACGGACTTGTAAAAAGTGTAAATATAGGAGGAAATATGGAATTTAAAGAATTATTAAAAGCACAAAGCTTAACAGATGAACAAATAAATAACATTACTGCAAAGATGAAAGAAGAAAAAATATATACTACATCTTTAGAAAATGCAGACGAAAGATATACAAAGTTAAAAGGTCAAAAGGCTGATTTAGATGAACAAATAAAAGCTGCAAATACAACTATAACAGAGTTGAAGAAAAATAATAAAGACAATGAAGCATTGCAACAAACAATACAAGATCATGAAGCTACAATAGAAAATCTGAAAAAAGAATCAGCACAAAAGGATTTTAATTATGCATTAGACAGTGCATTAAAAGACAATAAATGTAAGAATGCTAAGGCTTTAAAAGCTTTACTTGATTTAGACAATATAAAATTTAATGAAGGTAAATTAGAAGGCTTAGAAGGACAATTAACTGCATTGAAGGAAAGCGATGGATATTTATTTGATACATCAAATCCAGCTCCAGGTAATACTGGGGGAACAGGTAATCATCCACGAGTTGGTGGAGGTGCTGGAGAAGTAACAAAGGCAGATTTAATGAAAATGCCTTACAGTAAAAGAGTTGAATTTTTCAACAACAATAAAGAAGAATTCAACAGATTAATGAATGAATAGGAGATGATTGATATATGGCAACAACAAAATTAGCAGATATTATAAACCCAGAGGTTATGGGTCCAATGATAGGTGCAAAAGTAGAAGCACTTTGTAAAATAACACCGTATGCAAAAGTTGATACAACATTACAAGGTGTTCCAGGGGATACAAAGACAACACCAAGTTGGGAATACATAGGAGATGCAGAAGATGTAGCTGAAGGTGAAGAAGTCGGAACAGTAGGATTAAAAGCTGGGTCAACTACTTTTACAATAAAAAAAGCTATGAAAGCTGTATCTATAACTCAAGAATCTATTAATAGTGGATTAGGTAATCCAGTAGCACAAGCTGAAACACAATTAGCAAAATCTATAGCACAAAAAGTTGATAATGATGTATTAGATGCTGCTTATACTGGAACTAATAGAGTAGCTGGAGGTACATTAGCTGTAATATCTTACAGTGGTATAGTTGATGCAGTAACACAATTCGAAGATGAAGAAGATGGAATAGAAAAGGTTATGTTTATACATCCAAAACAAGAAGCAACATTGCTAAAGGATTCTAACTTCTTATCAGCTGATAAATTCACTGCTGGAGTAGCAGTAAACGGAGCTATAGGTAAAATAGCTGGTTGCTGGGTTAAAAAATCTAAAAAAGTTATGTTAGTTCAAGCAGAAAAAAATGATAGCGGTACAGTTGAAATATCATCAAGTAACTTAGCGGAATATAAAAAGAAAACTTTAGATGGTTCTACTTTAAAAGTAGGCGATAAAGTTAATGCAGTGGCAGCAGCTAACCAATACTATTTAAATCCAATATTAAAAATGGAGCCAGATAGTCCTGAAACAGAATATACAGAAGATGAATTACCAGCAATAACAATCTTCCTTAAAAAAGATACTTCTTTAGATCATGAATGGTTCCCTAAAAAACAAATACATGATTTAACAACTGCTAAATACTATGGAGTAGCTAAAACTAACGATGCTAAAATAGTACTTGCTAAATTTAAAAAATAATAGGACGTGATTTAGATGGATGATTTAGAAATGCTAAAGCTAATTTTAAGGGAGAGTGATTCTCCCTTTTTTAGCGATGAACAACTCCAATTTTACGCAGAAAAAAATAACTATGACATAAATAAAACTGCTTATGAATGCCTTCTAGCCAAAGCAGAAGATGATAGTATTGCCTTACCAGGGGGATTAAGCTTGCCGAACAATAAAGAATACTGGTTAAGGCTTGCTAAAAAATACAGACCGAATGGAAGTAAGATCTTATGATAAATAAAGAAAAAATCAAATCGAAAGTTGAAAAAGCAATAAAAAAGCTCCCTTCTTTAGGAGTGGTTAAGCGAGCTTACACAAATGATTTTGGAGAAAAGTCAGACTTACTTGAATTAGTATGTGAAATAGAAGGCTTATATCATGAATCAAATAATCAGTATGGCCAAAGTATAACATTGCAAAATAAAGCAGAGGTAATAAAAGAAAAAAGTATATATTTTTTAGTTGTATACGATGAGACTGCGAAGCTTATACAGAAAGATGACTATATATATATAAATGGCTATAAATATCAAATTAAAGATATTGGAAATGTAAATAAAATGGATATTTATGCGGATATGAGATTACAAGAGGTGAGCTACGATGAGTAATTTTAGCATGAATATTGACGAGTTAATGGATATGTTAGAACAAAAAAGAAATAGAACAAAAGCAGCGCTTGAAATATATGCTAATAGCTCAGCTACAAAACTTCAAAATCACGCAAGAGTAAATAAACCTTGGACAGATAGGACACATGATGCTAGAAATAGACTTAATGCATCATGGGAATGGAAAAACGAGAATGTATTAAGTATTGCATTATCACACGGAGTTAATTATGGGATATATCTAGAAAAAGGAACATCACCACATGTTATAACAGGGAATCCTTGGTTGTATTGGCAAGGAGCTAGTCATCCTGTTAAAAAAGTCAATCACCCTGGTACAAGACCTTATCCAATTATAATGCCAACAATAAATGAAATAGGTCCACAGGTTATGTCTGGACTAAGTATACTTCTAAGGTAGGTGAGGTTAATGTTTCAGGATTTATATAGATTTCTTAGAACTGGCGGATTAAAAGTGTACTCACTTGGACAACAGGATAAAATTTGCACAGACCCATTTGTATTGATTTATGAAGCTGGAACAGAAGATACTTCAAGTAGTAAGAATCTAAAAAAAGAAAGCATAGAGTTATGGGTATTTTATCCTTTTAATGAATACTCAAAGGTTGAGGATTATATAAAACAAGTTGAAAATACAATAAAAAAATTCGGCAAACTAAGAAAAAATTATGATAAGTATGCAATAGAAATTGATAATGATATGAAAGCATATTATACAAAACTTTCGTATTTCAGATATGTATATAGAGAAGGAGGTAGATAAATATGGCAGCTACAGTAAAAAAGATAAATCAAATGCCACTATCAGATGTATCATTGGTTAGAGTTGTAACTGAAACTGATATTTTTAGTTTCAAAACTTCTGATGAAATTTCATCAGAAGAAGTGGTTTCAGAAGGCGAAGAACAAACTCTTAAGCTAAAGGGTGAAATATATGCAAATAGAGAAGCTAAAGATACTGTACTTGGTTATGACTTAACTTGCAAAGACAATGTAATGTGTCCTGAGCTTCTTAAAGTTATTCAAGGAGGTACTATCGAATACGATACAGATGGAAAAACTTTTAAAAAATATACAGCGCCACCAGTAGGACAAAATGCATCAAAAACATCGTTTGATGTTGAAGTTTATTCTGCAGAAGTAGGAACAGATGGAGACACTGGAAACTTTTCAAAAGTGACATTCCCAAGTTGTAAAGGAAAATCAGTGCCTTTAAGTTTTAAAGATGGTGAATATTATTCAAATGAATATACTATTCAATCAAGACCAGAGAAAGGAACTGCACCTTATACAATAGAAAAAGTAACTGCTTTACCAAATGATACAGTATCAGAATGAACAAATGATATAGAAGAAAATAAGATTGTAGAAGAAAATAATGTTATAGATGAAATAGACCTCTCTAAATAATTTTAGAGGGGTTTTTATTATGAAAGGAAATAGATAATGGAAAATTTACAAGTAACAAGTTTAGAAAAATTAAAAAGAGTAAAACAAACTCAGATAGTAAGTTTAGGTAAGTTTGAAGATGGAACAGAACTTATAGCTGAGCTAAAAAGACCAGATATGCTAGCTTTTATAACAGAAGGTAAAATACCTAATACTCTTTTACAAGAAGCAGCAGAAGTATTTAACGGGAAAACTGAAACTGTAAACAAAGCTACTATAGATGGAGATGTTACAGCGCTAAAACAATTAGGGGAATTATTAGAGTTTTTATGTGAAGAAACATTAGTAAATCCAAAGTATGAAGAAATAAAAGAAATAGGTTTGACATTGCCACTAGAAATGAAAACAACAATTCTTACTTATGTTCAAGCTGGGATTGATGGTTTAAAAAGCTTTCGTAAAGAGCAAGAACGTATTGAGGATAATCAATCAGTCGGAGAAATATAGAAGATTACCAAGTGAAATAGCAAGAATAAAAGATGAATACGTGGCTTTTTGTTTCGATGAAGCCTGTATGTATATATCAAGCCAACTTGAAGAAAAGAAAAAGCCACGATGGAGTGAAGATCTAATAGACCAAGAAACAGGAAAGAAAAAAACATTTATATCAGAAGCATGGAAAAAGCAAAGAGAGGAGGGTAAATAATGCCAGATACAAACTTAGGGACAGCGACAGGGTATCTAAATCTCGATATTCATAACTGGAATAATGCATTAGATGATGCTAGAGAGAGTTTAAGGGAGTTTGAAAATAGTTCTAATTCTATGGGTGATACGTTAAGAAATACACAACAAGCTACAAATGGAGCAAGTGATGCATTACGAAACACGAGTGATTCAGCCAGTAGAGCTAGAAGTGCTTTTGATGGTGTTAGACAGGTAAGTAGTAGTACGAGCAATGCTTTTGATGATATTAC
>OBKS01000423.1_pt1 | contig 41931 bp, 35 predicted proteins | sample 1517381 | NCBI WGS metagenome assembly OBKS01 (sample SAMN04571686, study PRJEB22368) | human gut metagenome | biome: human gut; material: stool | host: Homo sapiens | place: Luxembourg | collected 2012-08-03 | reverse complement strand
GTTGTGGTCTTGATTTCTCGAAAAACAAGGCTAATTTCGCACAATTCGAGGGAAATCTTTGAAGTTTTTTATTATACTGGCTTATAATTCAGAAATTTTATCTAAATTTGTGGTCAATATTTGACAATTCTTAAAAAGAAAAGTCATTCGGTTTTTCATCTAACCTCTGGATATAACATTGGAAGATAAAATCAAACAGCCTTTAACGGCTAATGCTTCATTGTATAATGGGCAACCTACCGACACAGGTTCATCGTGTCCAAGTGCAAGACTTACCTCTTGTACTCCCTCCATCCAAAATAACAAGGATGGGGTGTCGGTAGAGAACGTGCTTGATGCAAACAAGCAATGGTTTGTGCTACGAGTTTCGTATGGGCGAATCATCAAGGCAAAAGCATTTATTGAAGCTAAAGGATTGGAATGCTATGTTCCTTTGCGATATAAAGAGGTAAGGAAGCATGGGAAGAAGCGAATCATTACAGAGCCTCTACTCTCCTCATTTCTCTTTGTTTATGCTACAGCAGAACAAGTAGAAACCTTGCTTCACGACAACAAGGTTGTAGCAAATGAAAGCAGAGCCTTACTCAGCTATTACTTTGATCACACAATTCATCGTCAAGATAATCCAGATTGCAATCCTCCACTCACCATCCGGGATAAAGTGATGAACAACTTCATCAAACTCACATCCATTAAGAATCCGCATATAATTCCTGTAACAACTGACATTATCAAGTTTAAAATGGGTGATGAGGTCGTAGTGACAGATGGGGAATTTAAAGACATTCATGGCAGAGTAGCAAGGATTGCAGGACAACAGAGGGTAGTTGTAGAAATATTTGAAGAATGCTTTGTGGCAACAGCTTACATACCGAAGAATGCCATAAAATTGTATGTTGAACATTAAATCATTACAATATCAATGGATGAAAAAACGAAAAATATACTTAGCCTTAATCATAAGGAGGCAATGGATTTCTTTTTGAAATCAGAACAATATCATGGATTTGAACTTCCAGAATATTTTGTATTCGATGATTTGCTCCAAAATGTCAAGAACGCAGTTGGCGAAACACCCTATGAGGAGTGTTTGCAAGAGGGCATGTCTCCAGAGCAATTACCAGATGTAAACCTTGACATTTTGCTAAACAAGGATGGCCGCTATGCTGTTCGTCCTATTATTCTTGCAAATCCATTCCTTTATTATTTCCTTGTCAGGGAAATTTGCAATGAACAGTCATGGACTGTCGTAAAGCAACTTTTTGAGACGTTCACCGTGCCACATATTACATCTTGCGCATTGCCTGTCATACCTAAAACGAAAGAGCCATTTCATAAGTCCACAACTATACTCAACTGGTGGAATACGCTTGAACAGCGAAGCATAGAGCTGTCCTTGGATTATCGTTATATGTTCGTTACTGATATCACCAACTGTTATGGTTCGGTGAATCCACAAGCATTTGATTGGGCATTTTCATTCAAAGATACAGAGTTCGAACAGAAAACAAAAAATCCGATAGCTAAGAACATCCAAAAGTTTCTTCGTGCCTTCCAACAAGGGCGCAATATTGGCATCCCACAGGGAAGTGCCATATTTGACTTTATCGGTGAGATAATCCTTGGCTATTCTGACCTGTTACTCCATGAAGCGATAAGAAAAGAAGGCATTAAGGCTAAATATGAGATAATCCGTTATCGTGATGACTATCGTATCTTCTGTAATGATAAGGATGTTCTTGAAAAGATTTCATATACACTGCAACACGTGTTGGAGAGTCTGAACTTCCGGATGAACAGCAAGAAGACCAAGATTAGCGAGAGCATTATTACAGATGCTATCAAATCTGACAAACTTGCATACATCTATAATACACCTATATTCAATAAGAAGGGGTGTGACTTTGACAGTTTCGAGAAACACCTACTCTACATCCTCATGTTTGCTCGCCAATATCCCGATAGCGGTTCCATCAGAACCATGCTCTCGGATATTGACAAACGCATGGAGGATTGGCTAAAGCCTTATGAAGAGGAGGTTACAATCATACCTATTCTTGAAGATGATGAACCTAAAACTGAAAAGATAACCAAACAACGCCGTCTTGTTGGTGGCAGTGTGCGAGCCATGTCGGCAGTATGCGCCCAGATAGCTTTAGAGAATGTTGGCTGTTGTCATTATGCTTTACGGGTTCTCAGTAGAATGGTCGATTCTCTTAAAGACGAAAAAGAGAAGAGCGCAATCATAAATCTCGTATATTACAAGCTTTGCAATCAGCCTAACTCCGACTACAACCAGCTATGGCTCCAGAACATGACATATCAGAAGGACAAGAAGAATAACTCATCACCATATAAGATGCGCTTGTGCCGTTTAGTTGCTGGTGATAAGGATGTGGAATTGTGGAATAATGAGTGGTTGAAGCCGCAGCTACAGTCTTGCTTACATGTGAATAGCATTGTCGATGAAGAGACATTGAAGAAGGTCACACCTGTGATTATGTTTAGGGAGAGAAGAGCTTATGATAACCAGTTTTATCTGCCGACAGAAGAAGAAATTAGAGAATCTGAGACAATAGCCACTTTTTAGATAGGCTTATAAGAAGGAATCAGCATGAGGATTATTCATAATTAGAATAAAACACAAATAAGAATGGCAACTTGGAAGCATACAGATATAAGCATAAATGGGCGGCTTGTCAAAGCACAAGCTCCCATCATAGTATCAGCAAGTAGAAGTACCGACATACCAGCATTTTATACGGACTGGTTTTTCAAGCGGCTTGAAATTGGTTATTCGGCATGGACTAACCCATTTAATGGCGTTAAATCCTACGTTTCCTATGACAAGACACGTTTCATCGTGTTTTGGTCTAAAAATCCAAGACCACTCCTTGATTACCTTAACATTCTTGAAGAACGTAATATCAAGTGTTATATTCAGTACACACTCAATGATTACGAATCTGAGAAGTTGGAAAAAGTTCCGCCCCTGGCAAAACGTATCGAGACTTTCAAACTTTTGGTAGAGCGATTAGGAAAGGGTGCTGTTGTGTGGAGATTTGACCCCATGATTCTCACAGACAACATCACTATTGAAGATTTGTTATGCAAGGTAAAAAACATTGGAGATCAACTGAAAGGATATACAGAAAAGTTGGTGTTCAGTTTTGCGGATATATCCCTTTATAAGAAGGTAAAAGCTAATCTTGAGAAAAATGGCATTCCTTACCATGAATGGACGACAGAACAAATGGAAGAGTTTGCAGAGAAATTATCTATCATGAATAAAGAACGAGGATGGAATTACTCGCTTGCTACCTGCGGTGAAAAGATAGATATTCATAAATACGGTATTGAGCACAATCGCTGTATTGATGGTGATTTGATAGCTCGTCTTGCATGGGAGGATAAGAAGCTGATGGACTTTATGAAGATAAAGGTGGAAGAATCTCCAGCTCCTTCGTTGTTCGGAGAGCCCGAGTTACCAAACGGTGCAATACAATTGCCCTGTAATCATTATTTTATCAGTAAACATAAAAAAGACGCAGGACAACGACAATATTGTCAATGCATGGCAGCAAAAGATATTGGAGAGTATAACACATGTCCTCATTTATGTGAATATTGCTATGCCAATACATCCAAAGAGATTGCAATTGGTAACTGGAAGAAACATAAAAACAATCCGTACGCAGAAACCATTACAGGTAAGTAATTATGATGTCAGATTTTACAAGAGAATTCATCTCCAAAAATAACATATCCTTCATAGGAATGCGCGAAGTTGCTTTGTCTTTATTACCGAATGACAAGATGGTGCTGGACAAGTTGTATAATGACTTGAAGCGTGGAAAAGATATTCTTGATGATGAAATACATCTGAATATGTATCTAATGTGCTTTGGCAAAATGCATAAAGCCAAGCTTGATGATGCTTTCGCTTGCTTGCCTGATGTTTCATCAATCTTTTCTGAAGGAATCGAGATTTATGATTGGGGGTGTGGTCAAGGAACCGCATCTATTTGTTTACTTGACTTTCTTCGTTCAAGGAATATAGCGCACAATATTGTCGCAGTCAATTTGATAGATCCTTCTATTCCCGCTACACAAAGGGCAAGGGAAGTCTTATCTTGCTATGAAGACATAAGAGTTAATGTTGTCAATAAGGCCTTTGATGATTTGACCGCGCAAGATTTTGTTCGTTCTAATCACAGAAAGTTGCATTTATTTAGCAATATTCTTGATGTGGATGCTTTTGACTTGGCACAATTCATCCATTTGTTCCAAAAGTCTTTTTTCGGTTCCAATTACTTTATCTGCGTGGGGCCTTATTATTTCAACAATAGGCGCGTGGATGAATTCATAGTGGCCACAGATCCTGATGATATGTATGTAACATTCAACAGGGAACGTGGTATGTGGCAAAAAGATTGGACAATTTCACTTCGTGTTTTCTTCAAGGAGTTTAGCCGAATTGAAAGCATTCTGGATATTCGCAAACGTATTGAGGATTTTCACAAGAATGACCAGTTCTTTGCCGGATATATTCTTGATTCAGTTGCCGAGGAATATGCAAAGTCAGATATTGAAAAAGAAACGGAAGAACTTTTCAAATCACTTTCCGTATTTGACGTCAAATCAAACAAATCACTTGAAATCGTCAAGAATTGTGATTCAAAACTTGCGGTTCTCGCTAATATAGTGTCGCGTGGTTTACCAACAATAGCTCCTGTTGAAATTGAAAATATCTTTTCTGATATTTTTGATATTTCAACAAAACCAATGGCGAATGAAGTAATCAGCTTCAAGTCTAAACATAAAATATCTAGGACGGAGATTAATGAGGCACTTCATGTGGTTGACCCACGTTTTGACGTGGATTTTTACAATGGTGACATGCTTGAAAGCCAGTTCGAAAAAGACTTTATTGGAAAGTATCTAAACAAAACTGACAGCCAATATTTGATTCAGCTTCTTGAGCCACAACGTCCTCTTTCTACAATTGTAAATATTCCTAACAAGAGATTAAGTAGAGACCAAAGGGTTGATTTTTCCTTTGAAATGCCTTACGGAGAAACAAAAACAGGGTTTATATTTGAATTAGACGGTGTTCCGTATCACTCTAATATCTTCCAGAAACTGCGCGATGAGAGCAGAGACCAGTTGGCATTCGATAGCGGTTGGGATACCTATCGCTTAGAAGAGTTGAAGGACTATTCTTTTTTGCAAAATTGGGAACAAGAGACTTCGTTGAACAAGTATCTTACAACAATAAAGCGCAATAGTCAAAAACACATTACAGGCAAGTGGAAAGATACACTTCAGATAGTCCTTTCGCCTCTTGCAATAGCTCGTATTGAGAGAACTCTCTTGCAAGCATTGTTGTCTGGTGCCGTTAATTTAGCATCAGAAAAGTGGAATATATTGGTAATAGAACGCGATGTTCCATGTGCAGCTATAGCAATTCGCCTTCTTAAAGAATCTTTTGAGAAGCTTTCTGCTATGGATGGTTCTAATATGAAGCTGCCTCAAATAAGCCTTACAATTGTTTCAACCAAGGAGTTTAGTGATTCAAAACTTCATCTGGACAATGTTGTTGAAACATCTGTTTCTGACAAAGACTTTGACCTTTGCGTTGATATCTCTATGCTGTTACGTGATAATATAGATGCATTACCGCTTAATGTTAAGGCAAATGTTGTATATATTATACGTTCTTCTCACTACAAGAAGAAAGAAAGAACAATATGTTCAGCTGAGAATATCATATATCCTCCTTTCGTAAAAAAGAATGCGACGGGAACGTATGTCGCAGATAAGGAGAGAGAACTATTGCTTACATACTTCTTGCAAAATATCTTTAGGAAGCCATCCTTCCGTCATGGTCAGTTGCCTATATTAAGTCGGTCGCTGTCGGATAAAACAACAATAGGACTTTTGCCTACTGGTGGAGGAAAGTCTTTGACTTATCAATTATCCTCTATGCTGCAGCCAGGAGTCACTATTGTCGTTGATCCTCTTGTCTCCTTAATGGTCGATCAAGTTCGTGGGTTGCGTGCATTAAGAATTGACGCAAGTGATTGTGTTAATAGTGGTATGGACGGAAAGAAAAAAGCAAAGAAGCTAAATATGTTACAAAATGGTTCGCTTCAATTTATGCTTCTTTCACCAGAAAGGTACATGATGGAGAATTTCCGTGATAGCCTGATTTCGATGACAGAAAAGAATCACATTTACTTTTCTTATGGTGTTATAGACGAAGTTCATTGCGTGTCTGAGTGGGGACATGATTTTCGTCCTTCATATTTACATCTTGGACGCAACATGATAAACTACATGCGTACAAAATCTGGTCGTCCATTGTCTGTTATTGGATTAACCGCCACTGCGTCATTTGATGTCCTTGCCGATGTTGAGCGAGAACTGACATTAGGCGGAAATCTTTCTATTGACAGTGAAACTATAGTTCGTTCAGAGGATGATTCACGTCCAGAGTTAATATATCGTATCATTAATGTTGAGTCTGATTTCGAACCACTAAGAGAAGAATATAATCAACATTTGTTGAAAGCGCAATCAGAATGGGACTTAAAGGACATCGTCGCAGAATCAAAAAGGCGAAAGATGTATGAGCTTCTAAAGCAAATTCCTAATGATATTCAACTATATAATACGAGTGATGAGAACAAAGAATGTCATTTGATGAGTTATATCGCGTCACAATTCTATGATGCTGACAATAATGAAAAATATCCCAATGCTGGTATCGTATTCTGTCCTCATGCCCATGGTTCATTTGGCGTAGAAGACAATGAATGGGGAACTCGTGTCGGAATATCAACAGACTTAGAGGCCGAATGTGGAAACTTATTGAAAATCGGCACCTTTGTTGGTGGTGACAAGCCTTCGGGTGACATGAGAAGATTCAATGAAAATGATTTAAACCTTATGGTTGCAACCAAAGCTTTCGGCATGGGCATTGACAAACCAAATGTGCGGTTTACAATCAACTTCAATCATCCTTCTTCCATTGAAAGTTTTGTACAAGAAGCAGGACGTGCAGGGCGTGACAAAAAACACGCTATAGCATATATATTGTATGACTCTTCAGAATTTATCCATCTTACCATAGATAAAATTAATGATCTTCGTGTTGCAATACTTAAAACTTTGAATGTAGACCCTATATGGTTGGAATCTTATGTCAATAAGTTTGTGCTGCGCTCAGATTTTCTTGCGTTATGCAATGATAATAATTGTGGCGAAGACGTTTCACAGCAACTAATGACTACATGCAAGGAAAAAGGGTTCATTGAGAGTGTGGATAAGGACATTGTTCTATGGTTTCACAACAACTCCTTCCGCGGCTTGTTCAAAGAGAAAGTTGTTCTTATAGAATTGACAGACAGGATTCTCAATGTCAAGCCAACTCACCTTCAGGAAGTCCAAGGGTTGCTCATTGACGAAATAGGTAATGATGATGTCTTGCTGAAACTTGACCTCAACAGAAATGCGGTTAAAATTCTATCTAAGGAAAATGTCCAAAAACAATATGGTTACATATTTCTGGATAATCTTTCCCCACGATATAATTACATCAATTTCGACTACACTATATGCCAACATATCTGTGAGTCTTTAGTAAAAATACTCTGCGGATATAATGACCATTCGGCACGTGCTCTTCTCCGTCCTTTGGAAGGTGTGGACAATTCAGAAGAAGGCATTTATAGTGCCATGGCTAAAGCCAATGCAGATGGCTATGTATACGTAACAGTTTCATGGGAGAATCAAGTCCAACAGGATTTTGAGCAGTTTGAAGAGTCCATCAGAACTGAGATTGCAAATATAGCCAAACAACAAGGGTGGTTTGCCCTCTGCGAGGATAGATATGGAAAATTGAAACTAAATAAGGTTAGTGATTTTGACGAACTCATAGCACAAATTAGTAGATGTTCTGGTGATGCGCGGTGGTTACGGTATCACGCAGCAAACAATATATATAGTAGACTAAGACAATTATTCTGCAAAAAGCGCGATAAAGATGATACAGATAAAGCCATCTATCGTTTATGCTGCATCGGTTTGGTTGAAGATGTAACCATTGATTACTTATCGCAAACATACGAACTGAAGATTCGAAATAGGTCAGAAGAAGAGTTCAAACATTTTATGCTTAATTTCTTCTTGAAATACTATTCTCTCGAACAAGCCAATAAAAAGGTTGAGCAAATAGATACCCAAAAAGGTCGCAACTACCTTGACAAATGCTTAGGATTCCTTACGGCATTTGTATATGACAACTTGGAAAAGAAGCGATTTCGCGCTATTGAAGATATGCGTGTTGCTTGTGAGGACAGTATCGTCCATCAAGAGACCGAACATAATGACAAATGGCTGAAAGAGTTTATCCACTTGTATTTCAATTCAAAATATGCAAGGCATGATTACGAGGTCAATGGACAATGCTATTCACTTTCCAAAGACACAGATGAGAACGGAAAAGAAGATTTCGACACAGTTCTCAAATACATTGAAGTAGTCTCAATTGATAACTCTGGAAGTGAAGTGGACAATCTGAAACATCTTTATGGTGCTACATTGCTATGTCTAAGGGCACACCCTGACAATGCGTCTCTTCTTTTGCTACTCACTTACTGTATTGCCTTTTTAGGAGCTGGAAGTAATGACACACTAAAGAGCAATGCACTGAATGGATATGTCGATGGATTTATGTCATTATACGAAAAAGAAAAAAGTAAAATATGGAAGTATGTAGACCGATTTAATGATATTCTTGCTCATAAAGCGAAAGAAGAATTCATCAAAGAGGATCTTATTAAAAATGGCAAGGAGACATTAATGCTTTTTATTCATGAGAAGAAGTTTAATGACTTCACTGGAAAATACGTAAAAACAGACAACAAAAAAAATAACAATAAAAACAAATAAGACACATGGCATACGATATTAATGCGGCTTTGGAACGCCTTGAAACCAACCTTGCTGAAGTTGAATCTGCCAAGAAACAGGTGGAGGAAACGATTGCCACAAGCGAAAGTTTACAACAAATCATTGGGAGATATTCTGAATCTCTCAGTTCTATGGGCAAAGATATTTCTGCATTTATTGAAGAGATACGCAATTATCAAGGTAACAAAACGTCTGAACTTGATTCGGCTGTTGATACTATCAAAACATCTTGTGATTGCGTAATCAACAAATTCAACGCAGAAGTTAAGCTTGCAATTAAAAGCTTTGATGAAAAGCTTTCGGAAACAATAGTAAAATTTGGTTCCGAGAACGAGAAGTTGCGGATTCAAGTTAATAAACTTAATTCTCTTCAAGATGTCTTGAACAAGGCAACTAAAGAGGTAAATGAAGTAGAAAAGAAGGTTGATATTCTTGCTACAGAATTGAAAACCTCGCAAGACTCGCAAAACATAACTCTTGCAAGTGTCAAGTCATCACTTGAAGTGCTACCACCTTCTGTTAAATCACACGCTGAAGCAATCGTGGAAGAGGTGAAGAATCATGCTTCGGATTTGAAAACAAAGTCAGAAGAAATCATCGAAGATGTTTCTAAGGCAATTCAGAAACTTGATAATCAAAATTCAGTTTTAGCTGGAACAAAAGAACTTTGCGATGGTATAAAGGGAGATATAGAAAACTTGAAGGGCTCCATAGATGCTCAATTTGAATTAACGAGAAGTGCCATAAATATAAATCGCTGGATTTTAATTATAGGTTTATTGGCTCTTATGACTTTGATATTCATGAAAGGTTAATGATTTATTGCTTTTGTAGGTTTCAACTTTGTCGTTGTCCTTCATGAGGATATCCGCTATAAATACAAAAAATTAAATGATATACCCCAAAAACGAAGTTTTGGCTATAACAAAATTCGAGCACTATGAACATATCAGATCAAATACGTTTAAAGCTCCAACTGAAGGAGAATTCAGAAGTGGAATATAAGTCAGCTGCTGGCGGTTTCCCTAAAGCAGAATTTTGGCGTTCGTTCTCAGCATTGGCTAACACCAATGGGGGAACGATTGTCTTGGGAGTGAAAGAAAAGAATCATAAATTCACACCAGATGGTCTTTCTGAAGAACTTATAGCAAAATACAGAAAACAGTTTTGGGATGATGCACACAATAAGTCGTGTGTGAACATTCCGTTGTTGGTAGAGAGTGACATCGAAGAAATAAAGACTGACGGAGGGCAATATCTACTTGTCTTCAGAATCCCTCGTGCACAATATGACTTGCGCCCCATCCACCTTACACTTACCCCGTTTGGACATACTTATAAGCGCAGGGATGAGGGTGACTATCTCTGCAGTGATGATGAAATAAAGCAAATGTACTCGGATGCCAATAATATGAGAGCATCTGCAGACTCCCGAATTTTAAGAGGCTATTCCATGGATGACATTGACATACCTACTCTGCACCAATATCGTCGCGCGTACGATATTAAGCATGAAAACCATCCTTGGACAGAGCTTGATGACAAAAAGTTTTTGGAAATCATAGGTGCCTATCGTAAAGATAGAGCCACATCAACGGAAGGATTCACAGTTGCTGGTATGCTGATGTTTGGCAAGACCAATAGTATTACCGACCCAGAGTGCTGCCAAGAGTTTTTCCCAGACTATCGTGAGCATTTGAGTGATGACCTTCAGGTACGTTGGACAAACCGTATATATCCCGATGGGACATGGGAAGCCAACCTTTATCAGTTTTTCACTCGTGTCTTACCTTTATTGCAACACGCTTTGCCTGTGCCTTTCAGTCTTGACAACAATCAGATGAGGAATAATACAACCACGGCTCATGTAGCTTTGCGTGAAGCTTTTGCCAACAGTTTGATTCATGCAGCATATACGGTAAGGGGCAATATTGTGATTGACAGATACTTCGACCGTATTGTTTTGTCAAATCCTGGTACAATGCTTATCAGCATGGAAGAATACTACGAAGGAGGACATAGTGTATGCAGAAACCCAGTAATCCAAAAGATGTTTGTATTCTTGGGAATTGGTGAGAAAGGAGGAACTGGCGCTGATGTTATTGCAAAGGGATGGAAGGATAATGGTTGGAGCATACCAACAGTTGAAGAAAAGAGTAATCCTGATAGAATAGAAACTTGCCTAAAACTGGAGGAAAATATTAATGGAACTACGGAAACTCCTGCCGATACTACGGAAACAACTACGGAAACTCCTGCCGATACTACGGAAACTATTCTAAAAATAATCAGCAATAATCCTAAGGTTACGGCAAAAGAGATAGCATCCGTATGTGGTATAACAGAAGATGGAGTTGCTTACCATATCAAGAAATTAAAGCAAAGAGGACGGTTGATTAGAATCGGAGGTCCACGCAATGGAGGCGAGTGGAAGGTGGTTGAATGATTTTTTCAATACTTTTAGGCAAACTCAAAATTGAATTCATAATGTTATTAGGAAACGAGATAAAGTCTCTTAGAGACGAACAAGGAATATTGCAACGCCAAGTGGCTGCATACTTAGAAATTGATACTCCAATGTTCAGTAAGATAGAACGTGGGGATAGGCGAGCAAAGAGAAGCCAGGTACCCCAACTGGCTGAATACTTTCATGTGGATGAGAAAGAACTGCTCACCTTGTGGCTGGCAGACAGAATATTGGATGCCATAGAAGGCGAAAAAGAATTGCAGTTTCGTGCTATTGAAGTAGCAAAACGCGAATTAACAAAGGCTGATTTATAAAGGTTATATCAGTTCTTATCAACAAGACAATAGGTTTGTCCAGTTTGGATAACCCTATCGTCTTGTTATTTTGTAAGGTATCAATGTTCTAAGCTCCTAAAAGTCGTGAAGAATGAATCCGAGTGGATAAGTGAATCCAACTCTTGATAATCCTTCTTTCTCTTTTCATCCATGATAATCTTCTTGTAGAAGACGCGGTTGGTTCTGTCAAGGTCCATAACCCGGCTTTGATATAGGGATGAAAAGAGAACACAGGCGATAATGCCAAGAATGACAAGATACCATTGGAGCAATCTCCATTTGTCTGTCCTTTGTTTGAATCTGTTCCATCTGTAGAACCACCATGATTTCAATGTAGGTGGAGGAAATGGCTTGGGACTTGTGATGGTTTGCAGAGCATCGCCCCATATTTTCAAAATCGCATGTGCTTTTTCTACAAATTCATTCTCGTCAAGAATTTTCATGCCGACGTAACGGATTGTCCGTTGAATCTCAAGAGAATATTGTGGCGCCCATTCAGCAACTTGCTCAATGGTCATTAAGCCTTGCGCTTTTCGCTTTTGCAAATACACGTTGCTTTAACCTTGTATTGGAACATTGGCAAAAGTATATTACAAAAACAAAAGCAGGAAGGTTGGGGCAAACAGGTTATAGAGCAACTGTCAAAGGATTTAATCTCTCGTTATCCTGATGACCGTGGTTATTCCAAACGCAACCTTGGCTATATGAAGAGTTTTTCCATGCAATATCCAGATTTTCCATTTTTGCAAGTGCCACTTGCAAAATTAGAGAGTGAAGGTAAGGATTTTGTGCAAGTACCGCTTGCACAAATATCTTGGTATCACCATATTTCATTGCTGCCCAAGGTGAAAGACGAAGCAGAGCGTGCCTACTATATAACGGAAACAGCTCAAAATGGGTGGAGTCGTGATGTGATGCTTCTTCAGATAGACAATGGGTATATCCATGCAAAAGGTCATTCCATCAACAACTTTGAGCAGACCTTGCCACCACCTCAGTCTGACTTGGCTCGCTACATATTCAAAGACCCTTACAACTTTTCATTCATTGGAACGGTTGCATTACAAAACGAATTGGATATAGAAAAATCATTGACAAGCAAGATTACCGATTTTCTTACCATGGCTTTGAGTTTTTCCTTTGTGCTGAGACTTAATGACGATGTAGTTGCCTTCCAATTCATAAGTACAATTTGTACCCTTGAGCAATTGGTTCAACATACCAAATACATCATCACTCTTTTTGGTTAACGTGACTGTGCGGTTAGCATCCAACTGAGAAGAATTGTACGCAACCTTGTACTTGGAAGACTGCTCAATCTTCTCAAAAGCAGACTTGAGCGTTACCTCATTTGAACCGAAGCTGACGGTCTGAGCAAAAACTGCCATTTGTCCAGCCAACAGCAAACAAAAGCATGACGCTGAAATTCGTTTTAAGTTCATATAATATTTATTTAGTTAATAATTTGTCCTAAGACGATTACGCATTGAAGACAATTATATATTTCGTTGCACCCAATTACAATCCTGTTAAAATGAAATTTTTATTTCACTTTTTTGTGTGTTCGCAAACAACTATGTTTTGGTAAAACAAATGCGGTAATATTCTACGGATAATTTTATAAAATACCGTACATTTTTACATGTTTTCATAGTACTATATATATGAGAGAATAAACTCTAAAAAAGACTATAATGCAGTATTATCTCAGAAAGATAGTACCATCATCTCTCAGAGATAGCACCACTATCTCTGAGAGTTAGCACTATAGTTCTCTGTGCCCTAAAAGTGCTCCTGTCAGGGCACATTAGTGCCGTAAACAAGCATTTTGGAAATATAGGGGTATTTATCGAATATCAGGATCTTTTTAGAAACGGTACTCATAAAAACTCGTCACCCTTCATCTTTCCACCTGAATCCCATGTGTTTATCGGAGTTTCAGGGGGTGAAGGGTGCATTTCAACCCTTCATCACCCTTCATCATATTATTAATCAGAGACATTCGTGAATTTCTCTTTACATTTTCCTTGCTGAGATTTCTGTGTTTTCAACTGAATCTTATTTGTGTGTGAATATTGAAAATATGAACAAGGAAAAGAAGGTACTGAAAATCAGACAGTTAGGATTTTCGTGATTGAAGAATAATGTTTATAAGGCTCTCATGTCGTACGACATGGGTCCCTATAAACGTACGATTGCATCACTATTGTCGTACGATATGGGATTATATAGTCGTACAACATGAGATCATAATAAAGCATTACTATTATTCTTTGATGCGAAAAGTTGTAAAAAGAGAATCGTTTTTATGCTGAAATCCATTTCTTGAGAGCTACATCGACTAAAAACGAGTTGGCAAAATCCAGAAGGAAATATTTACAATGAAGAAAGACATTCGTTTCTCTCTTATTCCCATCCTGGGTTGACTGCTGGGGCTAATTCAAGCTTCTATTAAGACTAACCATTAGCTTCTATTAAGGTTAATCATCGCCTCCTATTATGCTTATTTTAAGTTCAAATCCCCTTGGGTAACTACTCAGCACCCCTATTGAAAGCTTTGAATAGAAAAGCCTTGAAAAATGAAAGCGGCTTCGATAGTCAATGAAGCCTATTTCGTAGAGCAATGAAAGCGGCTTCGTAAGCAGTTGAAGCCTATTGCATTATTCTGATAGAAACTAGGCAAGTTCTCAATAGAAGCGCAAGTACAAAATATAAGAAAGCGCTTTATTAAGGTCTAATGATGCGCTTCGTTAGGTGTTAATAAAGCGCTTCGTTAGATGCTAATAAAGCGCTTCGTTAGGTCATGCTGATTTTCCACAAGCTATATCCCTGGAAATCAACAAATTACATTCCATATTAAGACAGCAATGAGGAAATTTTTCTGGTAAGCCGTCATGGTTTCCATATCACGCTGATAGAACAGACGATTCTGATTCAAAAGTTCATCAATCGCTTGATCTATCATCTGATCCGAAACGTCAGGACTTGCTTTGTACCAGATGAGCCAAGCCAGATGTTGGACGAGCGAAGAGAGGTTCTCTGAGATACGACAAATCCTGATAGCCTGTTTTTCCGTTATATGCTTCCCTGTTTTCTTTTTTTTGCAAAGATAGTAATAACCTTTTTAGTAAGAACTTTATTACTAATTAACTATTTACTAATTATACAACTGAGGCTAAGATTTTTCTCAATTCCTGCTCATACTGTACTGCATCCTCAAAGCAGATGGCCTGCATTCCGAGTTTTCGTGCAGCTTCTACATTTTCCATTCTGTCGTCTGCAAAAAGGCATTCTTCTGGCAGTAGAGAATACTTCTGGCAAAGGCGCTCGTAAATCGCCTGGTCTGGCTTGATAATCTTTTCCTCAGACGAAATGACCTGTCCTTCCAATAGTTGGAAATCGGATATTGCGCCATTGTCTCGTGACACTTGGTACACCAGTTGGAAAGACCATAAAGATGATAACCTTCTGACTTCAAATCAAATTCTTTATCATAATCAATCTTGAATAAAAAAAGGGCGATTTCTTACCCAAATCCCTGTTTTCGAAAGAGATTTGGGTAAAGAACCGCCTTCTTATTTCAGTATAACTTCATCTTTTCTCACTTCATATTCCAAACCAGGAACCAAGTTTTTCAAGACAGTCATGGCACCCGAAAGGGTTTCACCACGGTTGAAATGAACTGTAACCTTCGTGTTTTTATAACGCTGCGAACGGAAGGAGAATTTTACTCTGACTTTGACTGGATACAGCAACAGGAATTTTGTTATTATCTCATAAAAAACATATAAATTGCCTTAAAATCAAGGAAAATGGAATCACGTATCGAGATTTTTACTATATTTGCAAATAGTTTTTTCGGAAACTAACCTAAATCAGAGTGAATTGATAATCCAGTAATAACAACTTAAAATTAGAGATGATGAAGAAATTATTTTTAATGGCAGTTATCATGCTGTCTTCAGTAAGTATTTTTGCTCAGAGCAGAGTGGGTACTACAACTATCCAGCCTAAGATCGGTTTGAACGTTTCTTCCGTAGGTGATGGAGACTGGAAAGCAGGTTGCGTATTCGGTGCAGAATTGCAGCACCAGTTTAATGCGAAGGCTGCCATCGCTGGTGGACTTCTCTATTCCTTCCAGGGAACGAAACATGATGAATATTCTTGGAATCCAGGATATTTGAACATTCCTATCACACTCAACTATTATGTTGCCCGCGACTTCGCACTCAAGGCAGGTATTCAGCCGGCATTCATGGTTGCCAAGGACGAGGCTAAGCAGGTCAATACCTTCGACTTTGCGATTCCTATAGGAATGTCTTACGAATTCAACAATTTCGTACTGGATGCTCGCTACAACATCGGTGTCACAAAGGTTCCAAAGTATGGCGACGGCTACACCAACGTACTCCAGCTGACCATCGGTTATAAATTCAAGCTGTAAGATATAGAATACTCTTATACATAAACTTTTATACTCATAAATCCCAAGCCGGCTTTTCTGCTGACTTGGGATTTGCTTTTCCGGAAATCCGTAATTATCCGTGATGTAATCTTAATCGATATCTTCTATACTTTTCTATATTTTTGCTTTTTATCTTTAGGAAAATTAGGTATAGTCATCTCCAAGATTCCCGCATCCACCAAATTAGCTATATATTTCTTACGATTCTTAGACTGATTTGATATTCCTATAAAATCCATGATTTCTTGAGCAGTGCGAGGGATAGAACAAAAATCCACGACTTTTTTCTGACGCTGAGATAATAGTACACTACTTTTGATGGTTACTTCATCATCATGATGGTTACTTTTGATAGTTACTTCATCGTCGTGATGGTTACATTTGATGGTTACTTCATCATCGTGATGGTTACTTCTCCTAAAAATGACAACAAATTCATGGATCTTAGGCTCATTATAAAACTCAACATCACCATCATAACGAATAGCTCGTAGTATGCCACTTCCGATACCCGTATAAGGTAACAAATAAATAGCATTATCAAACAGTAAGCTATTTCTTGGAAACGAAATTCCACGTTTAATATCATCCACGGTCAACCCATGAGTCAATTCCCCAGGACTATGAATTTCAACCCTATTATCAAATATCAAAACACGAATAGGTGCTTGCCATGTCAGCGAGCGATGCACCAGGGAGTTAACAACAATTTCAGACAGAGATTCAATAGGAATTTCCAGCTCCCCTAAACTATTAAATTCAGAAGACACTTGAATTCGTTTTAAATTACGATTCAAAAAAGTCATAACCATATCATACTGATGCTTCATGTTGCCTTCCATATCAACATGATTAACTTTATCTCGAAATTCTGTACCAGAAATCTCATTTCCCCAAAAGTTTACACATTTGATGGTCAAGGCAGGGAAATAACGTTGCGGAGACTTCCCAAAAAGCAACAAAGCTGCCAATGTTAAGTTTCCGTTAGGCAAAACGAGACCTATATTTTTCAACAAGCACTCCACATCAAGCCCCGAGCCAATATAACCAACTAATTCGTTAATGGACATCAAGTTTGCTTTATCCGCACTTATTCCTTGGGTTTTACATGCCGTTTCAAAACGACGGAGCAAAAAAGCCTTTAATGTAGCAGCATCTAAATCATCAACTGAAGTATTTTCAATCTCCTGTGCATCTGGGCGATATACGATATGACTCGTCATCATATCCGCCAATTCAGAATTATCAAAAACCTTTCGTTTGTCAGAACCATTCTTCACCCAAATAATGCCCTTATTATCTCTATATGGCTTATTTTTTCCTTCAGGTACTGTCACAATCAGAATCACTTGACCATCAACGTCAATAGTTTCTGTTTGAACTAAAATAGAAGGTTTCACATTTTCTGAAGCCGTATTACTCACCAACGTTGTCAATTTCTGCAACTCTTCAAAAGAAAGCCCATTAAGTTCACCTGTTTTATCATTAACCCCAATCAACAACTGTCCTCCCAGGCTATTGCTAAAGGCGGTTAGTTCACACCCCAACTTATAAGCATCATCTATACGTTCCTTAAACTGTACAGTAGATGTTTCACCCATTCGTATGATATGTAATAATTCGTCAGCCTTCATATTTTTCGATTTTGGGACAAAGATAATGATATTATTCGTATTCTCCAAACTAATGACTGGAAAAATACGAAAAATCGTGAACATCTTTCTTTTGTAAAGATGTCGTTACTCGGAGAGAGCTAAACGGAACCCGAGATCAAGGTCACGGTCGACATAAATGGCACCATAACGGCACGAAGGACTACTGCGCCTCACATTTTTAGCCCAACTTCCGCCACGGTTCACATGACGCGACCCACTAGTCGCACCAGTTGGATTTGTCTGTGAGGAACTATAATAAGAACCATACCAATCCTGACACCATTCCAATACGTTACCTGTCATATCATAAATGCCCAACTCATTAGCTTGCTTCGAACCTACAGGATGAGTCTTGTCGCCACTATTACCATCATACCAAGCGACATCAGAGATATTGGAGCTTCCGCTATATTGATAGCCTCTACTCTTCTTGCCACCACGAGCCGCATACTCCCATTCTGCCTCGGTTGGCAGACGGAACTTTCTGCCTGTCATACTGTTCAACTTAGAAATAAACCTTTGACAATCCTTCCAACTCATTTTCTCAACTGGAAGGTTATCACCCTTGAAGTAAGATGGATTACTGCCCATCACCGCTTCCCACAAAGCCTGGGTAACCTCGTATTTACCCATATAGTAATCATTGGTCAAAGTCACTTGATGAACTGGCTTCTCCCAACCATAAGAATCTTTCATCTCTGAGGTCGCGCCCATCATAAACGTTCCTGCCTCCACTTTCACCATCTCAATACTGATACCATTCTTCACTGGGATGGAAATCGTATTGCTACCCGAAACTACAGAAAGGGAACCAGACGAATTATTCGATGAAGAAGCTACATACGTATTTGACGATTGTTGATTTTCAGATTGCTGTTGATTCGCAATTCCTACACCAACAGATTCCCTTGTCAAGGTAATCTGTAGATTACTCGGAGCGGAAGCCTTCAGCTTCACCGTTCCCTCTTCCGACTCATAACCATCGCAAAAGACAACAAAGGAATGCTGACCGACAGGCAAAGTCGTCTTAGCCACTCCATTGTTCCCTCTCACCATCTTATTATCCACAAGAACAGTGGCGGTAGAAGGAGTATATCTGATAATAAGCGATTGATTTTGTTGCAAAGCAGACTCTGCACCACCAACAGGCTTGGCCAATACCAATACATACGTCTTGTTTTTCTCCACTTGACTGATACCATAGTTGGCGAAATTCACCATAATGGGTAAATAATCCTTGGTCAACACCTTCATCTGCTGCGAGCCATGGGTCATGTAAGCCCAAGTCTCATTGCCTTTCTTCACCAAAGGCTTGATGACATTCCCTTCCACATCAAGGATGTCACCCACGAACTGCACCTTGACCAAGGCGCAAGGCTCGTCGTTCAAGTCCTTGCGTTGCTGCGTCTGGGCACTGATATCCGTTGCGGAAAGAGAGAAAGATTTCACTTTTAGCTCTTGTGCTATGACATTAACGCTAAATAAAACAATAAGTATCAAAAAACATATACGCTTCATTGTTTTCTAATTTACTCTAATTATACAACTGAGGCTAAGATTTTTCTCAATTCCTGCTCATACTGTACTGCATCCTCAAAGCAGATGGCCTGCATTCATGGTTGCCAAGGACGAGGCTAAGCAGGTCAATACCTTCGACTTTGCGATTCCTATAGGAATGTCTTACGAATTCAACAATTTCGTACTGGATGCTCGCTACAACATCGGTGTCACAAAGGTTCCAAAGTATGGCGACGGCTACACCAACGTACTCCAGCTGACCATCGGTTATAAATTCAAGCTGTAAGATATAGAATACTCTTATACATAAACTTTTATACTCATAAATCCCAAGCCGGCTTTTCTGCTGACTTGGGATTTGCTTTTCCGGAAATCCGTAATTATCCGTGATGTAATCTTAATCATTATCTTAATAATCCGTGATATATCCTTTCGTAAACATATCGTAGGACAGAGCTTCCAGTTCAGCAAGCGTCATGTGCTCTACGGCATGTTCTATCTTGCGAATCAGTTCATCTCTCTTGAAATCGTCGTTATCGCTCAGGCGCGATGTAAATCTATTGCTCATCGATTTTTAATGTTTAATGTGTAATGTTTAATATTTACTTCGTTCATAGATATCGATGACATTGCCATCATATTCCTCATGGGTGAGCAGACGGACATCGTGAGGAAGGCGAGGAGCCTCGGTGCCTGTTTCCACAGACTTCCCGACTGCTGTTTCCACCCTGATTTCATCCCAAAGTCCTGCATCAAGGAAAGCCTGATGGGTGATGGCACCTCCCTCCACTATCAGAGATTGCACCTTATTAATATATAGGTGGTCCATGATCTGATTCAGTACGCTGGTCTTTCCCTGAGAGAAATCCAAGCCCTCGAAGCAAGGGTGATTTCTGTCGATGACCAGTCGCAGAGGGTCCTTACCGCTCCAGTCACGCACATTCAACTGACTATGGTCGCGCTCATCGGTGATTCTACCTACCAGGATGGCATCGTTCTCGGCACGCAGTTTGTGGGAAAGCATCTTGGTGAAAGGAGAGGAAATAGCCATTCCCTTACCTCCGTCATCGAGAAAACCGTTGACTGTCTGCGCCCATTTCAAAATCACGTAAGGGCGCTTATGGGTATTATAAGTGATGAAGCGCTTGTTGAGTTCGAGACATTCCTTCTCCAGTACGCCCACCGTCACTTCGATGCCAGCCTCGCGGATTTTCTGAATGCCGCGCCCCTGCACCTTGGCAAACGGATCTACACAACCGCAGACACATCTTTTCACTCCTTTCTTTACTACGAGGTCGGCACAAGGAGGTGTCTTTCCGTAATGCGAACAGGGTTCGAGACTCACGTAAATAGTGGCTTCATGCAGCAGCGGCTCATCCTCCGGTCTGACAGAGGCAAAGGCATTCACCTCAGCATGTCCCTCGCCGCAGCGCACATGATAGCCCTCGCCGATAATTCTTCCGTCGGCACTCACAATGACGGCTCCCACCATCGGATTGGGTTTTGCATTCTGTCTTCCGTTCTTCGCCAACTGCAGGCAGCGGCGCATAAACATTTCATCTATCTCCTGCTGAGAGAGTGGCTCTCCCGTCCAAGGATCCTGAAAAGAGACTTTATTTTGTTTCATATTTTTTATAATTAGGATTGTCTTAATAAAAAAGCCATATACAAAGGAATGGTAAGAAGTTGCTTACTTCTACCCACATTATAGTCACCTAACTTAATGGCATGATACACATGGTATTTATCAGGATTGGCAAGAATCGTCTTAGTACTTTTGGCATTTCCATCCTTAGCTTTTACCTCAACCAATACACATTCCCCCTTATAACGTATCACGAAATCCACTTCCAGTCCAGTGTCCTTGCGAAAATAATATAACTTTCGCTTCATTTTCGTAAAAATGTCTGCCATCAGATTTTCGAAGATAGCCCCTTTATAACCATAAAGATTGCCCTGCAAAATATCAAACTGTGTACCATCTTCCAACATTGACACAAATAGACCAGTATCTACCATATAAACTTTGAATGCATCCTGCACAGCATTTCCATCCAAAGGCAATTCTGTAATGTTAAGGTTGCGACAACGAGTTATAATTCCAGCATCTTCTATCCATTGAAGACTGCCTTGGTATTGAGAAGCCTTACTATTCTTACGTACTACTGTATATTGAAACTTTTTATTTTCCTTACTTAGTTGAAGAGGAATCGAATCAAAACATTCTCTAATTCTATACTTGTCAGCTTCATCTGCATATTTTACCATATCCTCCTCATATCCAGCAATAATATTGCGCTGCTCTTCCAGAACCCTGCCCAAGTCATGGTATTGAAGGAACAGATTTACAGCCGCTGGCATTCCTCCTACAACAGTATATTGCAGAATCAGCTGTCTAAAACGCAAGTGCAAGGCATCAGGAACAGGCATCTCATCTTCAAAACATTTTTTCACCTTATCAATAATAGGAGCCGTGATTCCGTTCGCCCACAAGAACTCTTCAAAATCCAAAGGATACATATCCACAATCTTCTCATATCCTACAGGTATTGAGTTTTTATACTTTTCACCTGTATTTTTACTTGTCCGAGTTCCATATCCTCTTACCCCCAACAGAGATCCTGTAGCTATTACATCATATCGTCCATCCATTTTGAAAAATTTCAAGGCTGTACGAGCAGCTGCACATTCTTGTATTTCATCCAATATCAAACAGGTTTGTTGCGGAATAAATACACTTCCGGGAATCATTGCTGAAATATTGATGACCATATCATCAACTACTTTCGAACCGTCGAAAGCCAAAGCATAATCCGGATTTAACATGAAGTTAAGATAAACCACATGTTGATAATTTTCTTGCGCAAATTTCATCACGCTGAAAGTTTTACCACATTGCCTACAACCTTTAATGACAATTGGCTTGTGATTTTCTTCTTGTTTCCAAGACAAGAGAACATCTTCAATCTTTCTTTTTAGCATAAGCACCTTTCTATCAGGGTATTATAAAGATATAAAACTATTTTTCAAGGGACTTTTTTCAAACTCATGACTATTTTTCAAGGGACTTTTCTTGAGTTCATGACTATTTTCCAAGGGACTTTTGCGTACAAAGATAATAAAATAAAAGAATCGGTGTATAAAAAAAGGAATTTCTTACGATAATTTAACAGTGAAATAAGGTAAAGTAAAACAAGAAAAGCGTATCTTTGTAGCATGAAAACTTATCAACAACTTTGGCAATCCCTCACTCCACTCTATGAGACTGGCGAAGCGCAAGCTATCGTCCGCACCGTGCTCGACGTGAAATACGGAATGACTTTGACCGACATAATCTGCGGCAAAGTTAATGAATTATCTGCAGATGAAGAAAGAAATCTGGAAGAAATTGTAGAAAGACTGCAAAATGGCGAACCGGTACAGTATGTGCTGGGCCAAGCCGACTTTGCCGGAAGAACCTTCCATGTGGAGCCAGGTGTGCTGATTCCGAGACCCGAAACGGCGGAACTCTGTGAATGGATGGTAGAATCAGCCTCTCCTCAACCAAGAATCATGGACCTCTGTACAGGCTCTGGCTGCATTGCCATTACCCTGAGTCTTGAGATTCCAAATTCGGAAGTATTAGGAATAGACATTTCCGACTGCGCCTGCAGAATTGCCACAGAGAATGCCAAGTTGTTGTCTTCTAAAGCATGCTTTGAGAAAATGGATGTCTTTAAACTGCTTGAAAGGTATAGGAAAGATACAAAGGATTCTCCCGAAGTGGATATGATCGTGAGCAATCCTCCTTATATCTGCGAGAAAGAAAAGATAGACATGGCAAAGAATGTCTTGGATTATGAACCAGGCATCGCCCTCTTCGTTCCCGACGAAGATCCTCTGAAGTTCTATCGGGCCATCGCCGAGATTGCTTCCATCAGACTGCGCTGTGGGGGATTCCTCTATTTCGAAATCAACCCTATCTACGAAAAGGAAACCAGGGAAATGCTCGAAGGCTTCGGTTTCAAGGATATTGAGACAAAGGAGGATTCTTTCGGGAAAAAGAGAATGATGCGAGCTGCTAAAAAATAAGAAACAATATGGAATATGACAATTATAAACCGCGTCGTGCGAAGAAGCCGATGACTGAGCAACAGGCACTCCTGAAACTTACGACCCTCTGCACCCAGTCGGAGCACTGTTCGCAGGAAATGCTCGACAAAATGAAGAAATGGGAACTGCCCGAGGATGCTATCGCCCGCAACATGGAGTTCCTCATCCAGAAGAAATTCGTGGATGATGAGCGCTTCGCCCGCTTCTTCATCAACGATAAAATCAAATATAATAAATGGGGACGGCGCAAGGTGGAACAGGCTCTCTGGCTGAAACATATCTCCAGAGAAATCTCCGACCCTATCTTTGCAGAAATTGAGGAAGAACTCTATATGGAGACACTTCTGCCCCTGATGAGAAACAAGTATAAGACCATCAAGGCGAAAAACGACTACGAGCGCTCCATGAAGCTCATCCGCTTTGCCTTAGGCAGAGGTTTCAGCATGGATATTATCCGCAAATGCATTGACAAAATGGGAGTAGAAGACGTGGAATTTTAATACGATTACATATATGCGACTCAGTATCTTAGCAAAAATCATAGACATGCTTTCCCCCCGCTACTGTCCGGTTTGCGGAAACCGGCTCAATGGCGAGGAGGAAAGCATTTGTGTTTCATGCAATCTGTTTCTACCCAGAACCGATACATGGAAAGACCCTTATAATAATGAGATGGCAAAGATGTTCTGGCATCGTATTCCCATCGAGAAAGCCTGCGCCCTCTTCTATTACAAAGGTCATGCCTTCACCAGCAACATTCTCTACCAACTGAAATACAGTCACCGCCCGGAAGTTGCCACAGACTTGGGAATACTTCTGGCACAGGAAGGAATGAAAGTGCACTTCTTCGACGACATCGACGGCATCATTCCCATTCCGCTTGCACCCCACCGCCAACGGCAGAGAGGCTACAACCAGAGCGAGGAAATCGCTAAGGGAATCACCCAGGTGACCCACCTCCCCATCTACACAGATATCGTGAGAAGAAACGTCTTCAAGGAAAGTCAAACCCAGAAAGACCGCTGGAGAAGAAACGAGAACGTGAAAGAAGCCTTTGAACTCTACCCTTCCTACCGCCCGGACCAAGAGAAAGAGAAAAACAAAAGCGGCTCCATCGCAGACAGACATTTCCTGATAGTAGATGATGTCTGTACTACGGGAGCCACTATCTGTGCATGTTGCCAGACGCTTTTGAAAGCCGGCAACATGCAATTCAGCGTTTTATCTATCGGATTGGCTGGGGAATAACTTTCCTTACTTTTACAGTACTATCTGCACCAGTTTCGCTTGATTTAATACTTGGCAATTTTACGCCATTTCTACGATATATGCAACAAATTAAAGACTTTTAACCTTACCTAGGTCTCACTTTAGCAAAAAGAAATGTACCTTTGCAGCATAATAATATTAAATCCTTTAAGATTATGGACAAACTGAAGAAAGAATTTGCATCAAAGTTATTGAAAGTAAAGGCTATCAAGTTGCAGCCTAATGATCCATTTACATGGGCTTCTGGCTGGAAGTCTCCTTTCTATTGTGACAACCGTAAGACTCTGTCTTTCCCAGAGTTGCGCAACTATGTGAAGCTCGAACTGGTACACGCCATCCTTGAGCAGTTCCCAGAGGCTGACGCTGTAGCCGGTGTTGCCACAGGAGCCATCGCACAGGGTGCATTGGTAGCTGATGAGCTGAACCTGCCTTTCGTATATGTACGTTCTAAACCAAAGGATCATGGTATGCAGAACCTCATCGAGGGTGAGTTGGATCCTTCAGCTAAGGTTGTTGTAGTAGAAGACCTGATTTCTACTGGTGGCAGTTCTCTCAAGGCTGTAGAGGCTCTCCGCAAGAACGGTAATGAGATTGTGGGCATGGTAGCCAGCTACACCTATGGTTTCCCTGTAGCAGAGAAGGCATTTGCTGATGCCAATGTCAAGCTCGTTACACTCACCGACTATGAGCACGTAGTGGCAGAGGCTCTCGAGACTGGTTACATCAAGCAGGAAGACGTAGAGTTGCTCCACGAGTGGCGCAAGGATCCAGCCAACTGGAAGAAGTAATACCTGTCTCTACATAGGCATTTACAAGAAATATGAGTACAAGTACATTCGAAAGTAATATCAAACAGATTCCTCATAAGCAGGAATCTGTTTTCAATACATTGAGCGACCTCAACAACCTGCAGCGCCTGAAGGATAAGTTTGAACAGGTGAAAGATCAGATTCCAGCCGACAAGCGTGAGCAGATGGACAAGATCAAGGACCTCCAGTTTGATACTGACAGCATCTCCATCACCGCCCCTATGGTGGGTGAAATCAAGATGCGCATCATCGACCGTGAGTTTCCTAAGACCATCAAGTTTGAGACCGAAAACAGTCCTGTACCGTTCAACTTCTGGATTCAGCTGCTCCCTACGGGCGAGTATTCCTGCAAGATGAAGTTGACCATCAAGGCTGAACTCAATATGTTTATCAAGGGAATGGTGAAGAAACCGCTGACTGAAGGCATCGAGAAGATAGCCGATGCTTTGGCGATGATTCCATACGAGGATTAATCCGAAGCCTCCCCCTTTCATTCAAAAAATTCAAAAGAAAATGGCACATAAACTTTGGGAAAAGAACTTTGAAGTAAACAAGGAAATCGAACGTTTCACCGTAGGCCGCGACCGCGAGTTGGACCTCTACCTCGCCAAGTATGACGTACTGGGCAGTATGGCTCATATCACCATGCTGGAGAGTATCGGACTGCTGGAGAAATCTGAACTGGACCAGCTCTTAGCTGAGCTCAAACAGATTTATGCCATCGCCGACAAGGGCGAATTTGTAATAGAAGACGGTGTGGAAGACGTACATTCCCAGGTTGAACTGATGCTCACCCAGAAGTTGGGCGAGATGGGCAAGAAAATTCATTCCGGCCGTTCACGCAACGACCAGGTACTCGTGGATTTGAAGCTCTTTACCCGCCACGAACTCAAGGAGATAGTAGATTCCGTCAAGATTCTCTTCGACGAACTTATCCAGAAGAGCAACCAGTACAAGGATGTACTGATGCCGGGTTACACTCATCTCCAAGTAGCCATGCCTTCCTCTTTCGGCCTCTGGTTTGGTGCTTATGCAGAAGGACTTGCCGATGACATGCTTTTCCTGCAGGCAGCCTACCGCATGACCAACCGCAATCCGCTCGGAAGTGCAGCCGGCTATGGCAGCAGTTTCCCGCTCAACCGCACCATGACTACCCAGTTGCTCGGTTTCGACAGTATGGACTATAATGTGGTCTATGCACAGATGGGTCGTGGCAAGATGGAGCGCAATGTGGCTTTTGCCATGGCTACCGTGGCAGGAACACTGGCCAAGATGGCTTTCGACGCCTGCATGTTCAACTGTCAGAACTTCGGCTTCGTCAAGTTGCCTAAGGAGTGCACCACGGGTTCCAGCATCATGCCTCACAAGAAGAATCCAGATGTATTCGAACTGATTCGTGCCAAGAGCAACAAGCTCCAGAGCCTTCCACAGCAGGTGATGCTCATCATGAACAACCTGCCAGTAGGCTATTTCCGTGATCTTCAGATCATCAAGGAAGTATTCCTTCCAGCCTTCGGTGAGCTGAAAGACTGCCTGCAGATGGCAGCCTATATCATCAACAAGATGGAAGTGAACGAGCATATTCTCGACGACACTCGCTACGACCTCATGTTCTCCGTAGAGGAAGTGAACCGTCTGGCAGCCAACGGAATGCCATTCCGTGATGCCTACAAGACCGTAGGTCTGGAGATTGAGGCTGGTAACTTCACACCTTGCAAGGACATCCATCATACCCACGAGGGCAGTATCGGCAACCTCTGCAATGACAAGATAGAGGAGCTGATAAACCACACCCTCTCCGAATTCCATTTCGAGCGTATGGAGAATGCAGAAAAGGAACTTTTGAAGTGAAGAATGAAGAGTAAAGAGTGAAGAACGAAGAATCGAAGTTCGGTATCTCGAAGGGAAAGCCAATTCTTTGGCTTTAAAATTCAAAACGAGCAAAAAAGGATGAATCAAAAATATTCCTATATATATAATAAGGTGAAGAGCATGGTCGCAAAAGCCATGTTCTCCACCTTATTTCCTTTACTGCCCCTATCGATGGGCATTTCCACGCTTACTTCCTGTGGAGCGGAAGACAGCATCAGCCGTCGTTTTCTCTGCCGCTTTACGTTTCATACGCAGAACCATCCCGGCAATACGTTGGAAATAGCTCTCAACGGCTTTGGTACCTACACCTTCGTCTGTGCTTCCTACAAAAACAACATCTGGCATATCTACTCTACCCCCAACGATGACAGAAACAAGACAGAAGACATCCGCATCACCGCAGCTACCGAACTGCAATATGCCAAGGTTTACAATTTAGGCGCTAACAACGGCATTATCATCGGCAACAGTAATTTCAATAAATACAGAGCCTACGACCGCCAGTGCCCAAACTGCATCGACCAGTATGGCGGTACCAACTTTCCCCTAAACTGGAATTCCGCCAACCGCCAACAGGTAATCTGCGCCAAGTGCCACCGCATCTACGACCTGGAGTATGGCAACATTATAGACGGAGCCAATGGTAACCGTCTGATGGAATACAGCCTCTCGTATGGAACTACAACGAACGGAACGGGCAAAGTTATAAGTGTTTATAACTGACCTCTAACATTCCCTTAAAGCAGCAAATAGCAAACAAAAAGCTACTTTTTTCTTAAAATATGTAAATCTATTTGGCAGTTTCAGGAAATAATACTACCTTTGCACTCGCAATTCGATAACGCGGAAATAGCTCAGTTGGTAGAGCACAACCTTGCCAAGGTTGGGGTCGCGGGTCCGAGTCCCGTTTTCCGCTCAACTCAAACGTTTACCATGCCGCAATGGTGGAATTGGTAGACACGAGGGACTTAAAATCCCTTGGCCAGTAATGGCTGTGCGGGTTCGAGTCCCGCTCGCGGCACTCTCCCCCTTTAAATTTTTCATCTATGAAAAAATTTGCTTACATCATATTTTTATTCGCTACGCTTTTTATCACCTCTTGCGGTGTAGGTAGTGGTCATTTTAGGTTTGAAGGCAAATTTTTAAACATGAATCAAGGCGAATTTTATGTTTACAGTCCGGATGGTGGTATCAATGGTCTTGATACTATCAGAGTTGTCGGTGGCCGTTTCACCTATGAGTGCGACTGCAAGAACCCTTTCACGCTGATGGTCGTATTCCCTAACTTTTCCGAGCAGCCTATCTTCGCAGAGTCTGGCGCTTCTGTCGATATCAAAGCAGACGCATCCCATCTGAAGGAACTGTCCGTTAAGGGCACCAAGGCAAATGAGCAGATGAACCAGTTCCGCGAGAACATCCTCAAGCTCTCTCCTCCTGAAGAAAAGGCAAAGGCGGAACAGTTTATCAAAGACCATCCAGAGTCTATCGTCAGCACTTATCTCATCAGAAAGTATTTCGTCAATACCTCCCAGCCTGATTATGCCAAGGCCTATACATTGACGACAAAGGTGGCAGAGGCACAGCCACAGAATGGTAGTTTACAGAAGATGCTGCAACAGTTGAAGCAGTTGAAGACAATAGATACTGGCAGCCGCCTGCCTCAATTCACGGCATACGACATCCAGGGCAAAATGGTTTCCAGTACTACCCTCCTCAGTGCTCCAGTAGCAGTTATCAGCACCTGGGCATCCTACAATTACGACAGTCAGGACCTGCTCAGAGAATTGAAGAAGCGCATGCAGGATTCCAAGGGTCGCCTGAAATTGATGAGTATCTGCATCGACCCATCAGCCACAGACTGCAAGCGAAATCTTACAAGAGACTCTATCTCCTGGCCAAACATCTGTACTGGCGATATGCTGGAGGACAAAACGCTGCAGAAGTTGGGCATGACCGCAGTTCCAGACATCATCGTCTTGCAGAACGGCAAGATTGTAGCCCGGGGACTGAAGCGTGAAGAACTGAGACGAAAGTTAGACCAGCTGCTAAAATAATCAGCTGGCAGAATTTCTACATAAAGCAGATAACTGCAAGAAAACAAAATAATGGATTCAAATATATGTTAGTCAAAACTTATTGCGCCGCAGTCAATGGATTGGACGTGACTACGGTAACCGTGGAGGTCAGCCTCACACGAGGAGTCCAATATCATCTTACGGGACTTGGAGACGAGGCCGTAAGAGAGAGTAGAAGCCGCATATCAGCAGCCTTGCAGTATAGCGGTTTCAAGTTTCCTGTAGCCGACATCACCATCAATCTGGCTCCTGCCGATCTCAGAAAAGAAGGCAGCAGTTTCGACCTGCCCCTTGCTGTAGGCATCTTGGGGGCAAACGGCGATATGCCTGAAACGCATTTCAAGGAATTTATGTTTGTAGGCGAATTGAGCCTTGACGGGTCTCTTCAGCCCATCAAGGGTGCGCTCCCTATAGCCATCAGAGCCAGAGCTGAACATTTCAAGGGATTGATTGTACCGAAACAGAATGCGAGGGAGGCGGCTGTGGTCAATAAGCTCGAAGTCTATGGCATGAGTACGCTGGCAGAAGTGGTCAGTTTTATCAGCGACAAGCAGAAATTCGCTCCTACCATCGTAGATACACGCAAGGAATTTTATGAAAACCAAACCCATTGTGATCTCGACTATGCAGACGTAAGAGGACAGGAAAACGTGAAGCGTGCGCTGGAGATTGCAGCAGCAGGCGGGCACAATCTCATCATGGTAGGTCCTCCGGGATCCGGAAAATCCATGATGGCCAAGCGTTTGCCATCTATCCTTCCACCCCTCACCCTATCTGAAAGTCTGGAGACCACTCAGATACATTCCATCGCAGGAAAATTAGGCAAGAACGTATCTCTGATCTCCCAACGTCCTTTCCGTGCTCCCCACCATACGCTCTCACAGGTAGCACTGGTAGGAGGAGGAACCAATCCGCAACCAGGAGAAATCTCTCTGGCTCATAACGGTGTGCTTTTCTGTGACGAATTACCGGAATTTAACAAAACCACGCTGGAGGTACTCCGCCAACCATTGGAAGACCGACATATCACTATCAGCCGCTCCAAATATTCTACAGATTATCCCTGCTCATTCATGTTTATAGCAAGCATGAATCCGTGTCCGTGCGGTTATTACGGAGATTCCACCCATCATTGCGTCTGCACCCCCGGTCAGATCCAACGATACATGAACAAGATATCCGGTCCGCTTCTCGACCGCATCGACATACAGTGTGAGATACAGCCCGTCCCGTTCAGCGACATATCCACGACGAAGCCGGGCGAGCCGAGCAGCGAGATACGCCGCCGCGTCATAGCAGCACGCGCTATACAGGAGGAGCGGTACAAGGACTTCAAGGAAATACACTGCAACGCACAGATGACAGAGAGCATGATACACAAGTACGCCGTGCCTGAGGAGGCTGGGTTCCGCCTCCTCAGCAACGCCATGGAGCGCCTCTCGCTATCAGCCCGCGCATACTCACGCATACTAAAGGTCGCCCGCACCATCGCCGACCTTGACGCCTCTCCCAGTGTCTCGGCACTGCACATCGCCGAGGCCATAGGCTACCGCAACCTCGACCGTGGTGACTGGGCGGAGAGGTAGTCAGCCGAACCTTAAGGACCTCACGAACGTGCGTACCCCCCCAAAAAAACTTGGTGATGCCACGATGCTTCCCTTAGCAAGGATAAAGAATAATCACTATAAAATAGTAAAATTCACAAATTAAACGAGAATGATAGCCTCTCTATAATTAGTCGAGCCTTAAAAACTTCGCAGATGCGCGCATGTGAATGCTTTATATGTGATAACCGACCATTGATATGCCGATGTGGTTATGGAAACAAAGGTTGAAGCCATTAGCCGAATTTCAAATTATTTTTCTAACTTGTACAATACGGGTGGAAAAGTGTGAAATCTTTTCCACCCGTATTTTCATCATCACATTATTTTATATGCAGCTTTACGTGGATTATTTTTTACGATAACCACATTTTGGGCATACTCCATCCGCATTGAGGGCGACACCGCAAAGAGGACAGCGGTCGATGTTATTCTTTGTGGTAAACTCGGCAGAAGCGGCATTCACACCGCTTGTGAAAGTGATTTTAGCGATGTTCAGTTTGTCTTTCAACAAGTCATATACAATCTTAATCATACCTTCCACTGTCATGGTTTCTTTGGTAACAACCAGACGGGCATCAGGGTAAGCCGTTGCCAATTCGGTCTTGAAGGCCTCTCCTTTCATTTTGTTTTGCGGATGGCCGTTTTTGATGCCTTGCTTTTCATACACATCAAGAATGGCAGGAAGCAAAGGGTCATCTTCGCGGAGCACCAAGGCATGGTCAAAATTCTTCAACAGGCTCCATGCCACCTTTTGGATTTCATTACAAGGGTACACCATGTTTACACCTTCTTCAACCGTATCTTCCACCTCAATGGTCAGTGTGCCAGTGTGACCGTGAAGATACTGGGCTTCGCCTTGGAAGCCATAGAACCGATGTGCATACTGCAAATCGAAAGTCGTGATACTTCTCATACTTTTTACTTTTTAGAGTTTAACTTTGGATTATTTATTGTTATCTGCACCTGTATTCGGCTAATGTCAACCGATGCAAAATTTTTTTCTTTCAAATACTGTCGTATCAATTCCGTAAGCTCTTCATCCATATAATCCAAGATGCTCTCTCCCTCGAATATGTGGTGATGCTCTGTCACGGTAATGTCATAATAGCTTTTCCCCACTTCGGGATGGAACACAAGTGATAACAGATTAGCCTTGCAAAACGAATCAAGAATGCGATAGATGGTTGAGATGGTTATCTCATTATCTTTGGATTGCACACACTTGATTATTTCATCAATGGCAGCATGACGCAATTCCATCATAACCTCATAAACCACTTTACGTTGCGGAGTGATTTTTAGGCCTGCGTTCTTTATAATCTCCGTACTTTCCATTCTTCTCGTATTTTGATGCTACAAAGTTAATGATAATATTTCGCATTTGCAAATTTTTACCAACAAAATTATTTTTTTTTAAGAATAAAGCCGCATCACCTATTTATCTGTTCGAAGATAGTGGCATACTGGTGGGGGGTCACATATAATGATGTGGTTCCCGAGTGTTATATTATCACTATGGATGGTCTTGAATCGGAACCTTTCGCCGACGTTGCGCCCTACATTTTTGAGGATATGGGACGCGCCTATGCTGTCGTAAAGAAGCAATACCGCAATACAGACCTCAAAAAACATGTTATCGGACTCAACCTCGTCGAAATACATTCCTTAGATTCTGTCTATCAGAAATTCACCTGGCCCATGTGGGAATGTATAGAGTCTATGCACAATGGAGCAATTCTAATCAAAAAGGCTCGACTAATTAAACAAAAAGTGTTATCTTTGCATCGTGAACATAAACAATGGCCATTCACCTATGTCCTTGATAAATCATCGTAGGCGTAGTGCTAGATGGCATGGAGCGAGCCTAAAAGTGGGACAATCAGCGGCCCCTCTTTTCTTAGACCGAATAGACATCCAGTGTGAAATCACTCCCGTACCTTTCAAGGATATTTCAAAAGCAGCTCCGGGAGAGCCAAGTGCCAACATCCGGGAACGAGTCATCAAGGCAAGGGAGATACAAGCAGCAAGATACAAGGACTACAAAGGTATCCACTGCAATGCCCAGATGACAGAAAGGATGATTCACCAGTTCGCAGAACCCAATGAAGCAGGCATAGATATGCTCCGCATGGCAATGGAGAAACTCTCTCTATCAGCCCGTGCCTATAGCCGTATTCTGAAAGTAGCAAGAACCATCGCCGACCTGGAAGGTTGCGAGCATGTGGAACTGCATCATCTGGCAGAAGCCATCGGCTATCGTGCACTCGACCGTGGAGATTGGGCTGAAAGAGGACATATCTGATTTTCCAACGAAGGTATACTTATAATTTAAAAATCATTAAAAAATATAGTACTTTAAATATAATTCCCAAAAATAAATGTATTTTTGCGAATAAAAGCTACAAATAACAAAAGCATACTTTTATGGTTAAACTTATTGGATACCTTATCGTGTCATTGCTCGCTACAGCCAAGATGGTTGCCGCAAACAATGACACGATATTTTATGAAACTCAAGCTTTAAATTCTGAGGCAATTGGCTTAAATGAACCTGCATCAATTCCTACACCTAACACGACAGCTTTGGCACAATATGGAATCATCCCAACATCACTGCATACTGGCAAAGCTAACGTTTCTGTCCCCCTCTACAACAAAACTGTACGTGGGGTTAATCTAAACATGGAACTACTTTATGACACTTCAGGACTACTTGTAAACGTCTTACCAAGCTGGACAGGCCATTCTTGGACGCTTTCTATAGGTGGAGTTATTTCGAGAACCATCAAGGGGCGTCCTGACGAATTCGACACGCAAAATCACAGTTTCCCTGGTGTTGATTTATGGAAGAACTATTTTCATAGATACAACGGAAAGATAACCGACCCTGTTGAGGGTTGGGGTGATTATATGCCTGATATTTTCCATTTCTCTTTTATGGGCAAAAGTGGCAAATTCTTTCTTGGCAATGACGGAAACTGGAAAGTTGCTAGCGATGAAAACCTAATGGTTGAGTTTGATATTAACGATTCTAAAAATTACATCAAACCGTTCATTGATGTAGCACCTAACAAGTTGTACCAGCAACCTAAGTCTATAAAGGGGTTTACTCTTATTGACCAAGAGGGGAATCGTTATGTTTTTGGTGGAGAACAAAATGCCATAGAATACTCCATAGATATGCGTGAAGATAATGATGGAGGAAATGGTAGTGGAATCAATGGAGAAATGTATGCAAATTCATGGTATCTAACTGCTGTATATGATAGATTTGGTGTAGAAATATTCCATTTTGAATACGAAAGAGGTCTTTTTGTTATTTCTTCGGCTATATGCTACAAGAATAGTGTTCCTAAGATGATGATAAACTCTCCTGTTTATTTGTCAAAAGTGACAGGACATGATGGTATCACATTGCGTTTTGTTCGAGATACACAACTTTTGACTTCTTCCAACTTCTACCATCGGTTATATTCGAAAGCAGGCAACAATATAAAGACGCTATATAACAACTTAAAATTGTTGCAAAAAGGGGGGAACGCATATCATTATTTCATTTACTTGACTGATCCTGCATATACACAATATCACAATCCCAATAATCTCAACAAGGAATATGACCCTTTGAATTCAATGGGCATGTCTCCTTTAAAAGAAATCGTTGTAAGCAACACAAAAAAGATATTGCAAAGATTTTCATTTGAGTATAATTATTCAAAAAATATTAGATTACATCTTAAGAGCCTACAAATAAAATGCAGCGATGGCACTACAGATGGGATATATAAATTCAAATATAATTCTTTCGATAAACTGCCTACAATAGATGGTTATTGTGACTACTTGTCTCCTTATACAGACAGTTGGGGATATTATAATGGAGTTGAAGATAAAAAATCTTTTGTAGATGAAGAAATTTCTCAATATGGAATGCTTACAGAAATAGAATACCCAACAGGTGGAGTCACTACGTTCGAATATAACAATCATAGATATAACAGCTACAAGAACACCTGTCGTGACGGAATGGTTTCTACAGGTGGAACATCTGAACTCGCTGGTGGTTTGTGTATTCGAAGTATCACAAACTACGAAGACAACACTAAAAGCAAAGAACTCAGCAAACAGGTGTTTTTTTATCAAGATGGGCAATTGTCCGTTCATCCAAACATATATCTCGCCGTTATAGAAAATTCTAATGTTGGTTCCGTATATGGCGCTTTTACCCCTATACCTATGGCAAACCTTTTTGGCTATCATATCGGGTATTCAACTATTTATGAAGAAATTTGCTCAGAAGAAACAGAAATACATAAAGTATATAAATACACAAATTTTTCTGATTATAAAGATCAATCTTGTTGGAAAGACCTACGGCAAGACAATCTGCAAGACATACTTGCGGCTTATGACGAATGGACAACAAGAGACTATTGCAAAGGGCGTTTGCTGTCTTTGGCAATCCTATGAGAAGATGATAGCAATTGGGAAGTTACCACATATAAATATAGGCAAGATTTTGCCGTTATGGAACAAGATTATGTAGTTGGATATATGGATAAATCACTATCTGCTATAGCACGACCAGGAGTATTGGCAGAATATCATCTATTCTATCCTAAATATGACATAGAAGAAAAGACGCATTTGTTAAGACAGGACAATTACGGATTTTACAAACTTACAGATGTCACGAAATACGACATGAAAGATGTCAATATTACACATCCATATGGGCAGGCGCAAATGCGCTTATGCAATTCCGAAACTGTTAGTCGAGCAGGAACTACCAAACGTGTGGAATATGATTATTTGCAGTCAGGGTATTATGCACCTTTAGTTGCAACAAGAGACTACCACAACAATGTGTTGACAGGTGGACAAATGATAGAATATGGAACTTTTGCAATCAACAACAAGAACATTCTTATGCCTAAATATGAGAAAGAGTTATTTCCGTCTGGAAAACAAAGCTTGGTTAGAACATACCATAAATATACTAATTCATATCTTCCATGGGAATATTCTAGTAAAGGTCAACAGAAGGTAACTTTGACTTGGAATCAATTTGACCAATTACTTTCATATACTATAGGTGATGAAACTACTAATTGTATGTATGGTGATTTCGGTTGTGTTTCAAAAATCATTCTCCCCAATGGCAATGAAAACAATTACGAATACGACAGTATGCAGAGATTAGTAGGAACAAAAGATAAGTACGGCAGGTATCTCCAAAAGCACAAGTACAAGTATCGTACTGGAAACAATTGATGTTTTACAAAAAAAAATCGAAAAGAAATGAATATCCATAAAATAACACTATTACTAGTTTGTCTTACAACAATCTGCCAGATAAAAGCCCAACATGTTCTTTCCAAGAAGAATTCTCTTGTGCGCTCTGGCGATGTTATTTGCAAGCAAGAAATTGAATACATAGAGCCAGAAGGCTCCGGCATGGATGTCGTATGGGATTTTCGAGATCTTGACATACACAAAAAAAAATACATGGTAGAATATTTCTGTGACAGTCTGTTGCAAATATTCAAGTACGAGCCTACATTTATGGAACAATATAAGTTTGAAGGTGATACCCTATTCAAGACAAGATACGAAAACCCAATCACAAATATTAGTTATAACAAACCAATTCCTGACATGATATATCCCATGGCTTATGGTAACATCTATACAGCTGAGTTTGAAGGGAAAGGTACATATTGCCATCACAATTGTCTGGCAACAAGCGGTTCGATTCTTTTAGAAGCGGACGCTAATGGCATCATTCTCTTCCCAGAACAAGATACACTCAGAAATGTTCTACGAGTTCATACTCAAACTATATCTACTATTGGTATCGAAAGGGATTCTGTCATAACGGATTCTACAAAATGGATGAGAAATATTGAAGATACATATAGATGGTATGTTAGTGGCTACAGATACCCACTATTTGAATCATATAAACAAGCTTTACATGATGGATTGGGGAATGTTAGATATAACAAAACGTCTTTTCAAACACTTCCTGCCGTTCTTAGGCAACTTAACGATAGTATAAATCAAGAGCTTCGCAGCACTGGAACATTACACTCCAATACTGGAACAGGTAACATGCCATACTCGGTAAATGTGATAGGCAGCAAGGTAACGATAAATTATTCACTAACCTCCAAAGCCACAATCAAAGCAATGGTCTCAGATTCAAAGGGTATCATATATCGCCAGCAGATTCGTAAAGATGCAGCTGGAAAAGATTACTCCTTATCTGTCAGCCTCTCAGGTCTCCGCAGAGGCGAATACATTCTCTATGTCAACATAAACGGAAACGTTTACAGCAATACTATACTACATAATTTTTGAAAACTATGAAATGGAAATTGAGTTTTTCTATAACAGGCATCCTTCTCCATCTTGCTGCTTTTACGTTTGCTCAGTCTAGCAATCAAAACTATGTACAGACGGAAACGATGCTTACAGAGAATGGGGAACACAAAATAACAACCATCGAATATTGCGATGGTCTTGGTCGTCCGTACCTCACTGCAACTACAGGTCTGAATACCATTGGCGCATCGGCTTATAGCCTAAAGACTTTGGTATATCCCAACAATGCTGTTGAAGAATGGTTGCCTGGTCTATCAGACCAAAATCTTGAATGGAAAGAAGCAAGTGAGATTCGTCAATTGTCAAAAGAGACAAATGTCGAGTCCAACCCTTTTCGCTCTATTACCTATGACGTTTTAGGTAGAGAACTCTATTCTCTAGGAGTTGGTGACAAATGGCATTCCGCAAATAAATATTCATCCATACAACGATTTACCAATGTCAAGAGTGGTGTTGCAAAACTGACTGTGAAGCAATATCGTGCCAACAAAAACAACGACATAGTAGAAAACGGTGTTTGGGAAACTGGAAGTTTAAGTGCAGAGCAGACAATGGATGAAGACAACAAAGGAATGATAGTCTTTACAGATTTACATGGACAAAAAATACTGGAACGTAGATTCTCGGGAACCGACAAATACAATGACACGTACTTTGTTTACAATGACTATGGTTTGCTGAGTTATGTCCTGACTCCTATGTTCCAAAAAGAAAAAAGTTTGGGTAAATATGCGTACAAATACCTATATGACACACAAAACCGCTTGATAAGTAAATGCCTACCAGGTTGTGAGCCTATACGCTATTGGTACGACGATGAAGATAGGCTTGTGTTTGTGCAAGACAATGAACTGCAAATAAAGGGAAAATGTCGTTTTATGTTTTATGATGTAAAAGGACGAGTTGTATTGCAAGGCTTGTGCTCCAATCAGCCTAGCAACTGTCTTTCGGGAATTGCCATTACGCAGATAAAAGGATTGTTTGATACTGGTTTCAGTAATCCTAGTACTCTCCAATTGGTATCTCCTGAGTTTGAGGCTGTATATTACTATGACAATTACGATTTTTTCAATGTTCCAGCATTTAGTAATTATGGCTATGTCAACCAAATGAAGAAAACCGCCAACACGAATGCCATGGGGCTTCAAACTGGCAGTATCGTCATGGCTTCCAATGGTGAGAAACTTTATAGAGTCAATTACTATACAGAGAAAGGTCTTGCATACGATACTCGCCAATCCATGTTGGAGGGCAAGTTGTTATTATCGCGTTCTAATTATTCTTTTACCGATAATCCTTTGCGTACCGTATATGAACTTCGTCAAGGTGCTCGCATAGACTCCATTGTTTTCGAGAACAGATATAACCAAAACAATGATGCCTTAATGAGCACGACTATTTCATATAATGGCGTACCTGCTTGCTCTGTTTCCACGCTAGAATATGACAAGTTGGGAAGGCTCGTCAAAAACACTTTACCTAACAAAGCAGGGAACATAGAATATGAATATGACATCAGAAATGCAGTGACAAAGATACAGAGCAACAGGTATTCTGAAGCAATTGGGTATGAAGGCTTGTATAATGGCAACATCGCATCTACAGAAAATTTCTATGGTGACTATGAGGAGGCTGGCAGTTATGCCTACGAATATGACGTGCTCAACCGTATGACAAAGGCAACTTTCTCCAACAATAATAAATACTCTGAGGAAGCAGACTATGATGACAATAGCAACATTTTGCATCTAAAAAGATGGGGCAAACATAACGACGGGAACTATAAGAAAATAGATGACCTAACCTATAGTTATCTAGGCAACCAACTTTCAAACATAGAAGACAAAGCTGGTCAACTTGTATATGATGGAAGCTTTGACTTCAAGGAGTCTGGCACTTCAGAGAACTATGCCTACAATACCAATGGTTCCATGACATTCGACCCAAACAAAGGGCTGACAATTGATTATTCCGACATGGGGCATCCGAAGAAAATGACTTTTAACAATGGTAATACTACTGAATATACCTATAGCATAGAAGGTGAAAAATTGAAAGTAGAATGGAATACGGCAAATACAACAACTAATAAGGTCGAATACGTTGGTCCATTTATCTTAAAAGATGGAAAATTGGACGCTTTCCTTTTCTCTGGAGGTATTGCCACTATTGCCAATAATCAAGCAACTTTTCATTTCTATATAAAAGACCACTTAGGTAGCAACCGCATAGTTGTATCCGAGGATGGTACAATCAAACAGAAGTTGTACTATTATCCATTTGGTGGATTATACGGCGACATTTGTGTAAATCCAGAATTTCAACGTTACAAGTACAATGGCAAAGAGTATGACCATCAGCATGGTCTTGACCTCTCTGACTATGGTGCTCGCATGTACAATCCTGTTATTGGAAGTTGGCTGTCAATGGATTCAAAGGCAGAAAAGTATTACCATATTAGTCCATACACATATTGTTATGGTAATCCTATCAAATTCATTGACCCTGATGGGGAAAGACCTAAAGCTTCCGAAGCAGCATTGATGGCGGTTTATGTATATGGTGATAAAGATAATTCAAAGTTTTATAAAGACCAATTATCAAAAGTAGGTTGGGAGTTATCTAAATTTCCGACATCTATACAGATGAACTATAAAAAAATTTACCAACACGGATTACAATCTACATTGTTCGAACGTACTACGAATGGAGTTACAGAATATGCTTATGTCTATGCTGGGACCAATTCAGTTACGGACGCTGTTGAAGACATAGTACAACTTGCAGGTGCCTCTTCTCAATATTACACTGCCATAAACAATGCCAAAACCTTGTCTAGGGAGTTAGGTGGTAGTGAATTGACATTTGTCGGGCACTCACTTGGAGGAGGTGAAGCAATTGCTGCAAGTATGGCAACAGGTAGAGCGGCCATCACTTTCAACTCCGCAGCCGTTAGTTGGTTGACAAAACAATTCGGTGGGCTAAACAAGAATCCTAATGTAGTAAACTATCGTGCGATAGGTGCAAAAGTAGGACTTGGAAAACTCAGATTTGGAGGCGACATTTTGAACAACCTACAAGAAAAGGTTGGTCTTGCTTTACCTGGTATGACAATTGGCATTCCTATGGGATTAACACCAACTCATACTATATACGATTTCTTAAAATTTAAACTACCAGAACCATGGGAAAGTTATTAAAAAAGCTATTTTACGCACTACTCATTTGTGGGTTTCTCTACTCATGTGTCTATCACAAAATGACACACATGAGTAGCGATGAGTTGGCATGGGTTGCTAATAGAAAAGCAGGAGAAATCATGTATTTCAAGTCTCAATCAGGCAAAGTAGATACTATCAAAACATTAGAAGTATTTATTCATAATTCCTTAGACCCTATAAATTGGGGCTACTTCAACACAAGTTCTAAATCGTACATAGCAACAGCTAATGTTAGGTATGGTATTAATAAAAATGATGGAGGAATTTTGAGCATTGAAAAAAAACTTAACCATAAGTCAATATGCTTTTCTTCTATACTATCCGAAGGATGGCAATATGATGTTCCACTAAAGGTAACCAGCCTGCGGATACGGAATGTCACGCTTGACGATGTAATGATTTTCGACAATAGTAACTTAGAGCCTCCGCACAATAAATCACAAAAAAAAGTCATGAGCTATGCTTGGAGCAAAAAGTATGGACTTGTACAATACACTTTCAAAGACGGAACAGTATTTACAAGAATAGACATTAGGTAATAATAAAAAAATAACGTGGTACATTTTGGATATGTATTGCTTTCAGAAAGCGATACATATTAAAAAGATAGAGTTTCAAACTCTTCTTATGTATTATATTTGGAGAACGAAAAAATGAAAAAAAAATACATATATCTCATAATAATTGTGCCTATCTTTGTATTTCTTTTGCTATGGCTGAACGATATGTTGTCGTATAGTAGAAGAATTGGAGATACTCGCTTCTATCTTGTGGAGACATTTGCTACTTCAAAAAAAGGCAAGCCATTAGCTGGATTATTTTATAAGCGAACTGACGGTCTTGGGTACGATGGAGAATTAACATATGAATTTCCAAAAGTAATTCTGTGGAATGACAAGTATCTCATAGCCAAGAACTATGATGGCAACAATCCTGCTATTACTAGCTATACGGTAATCAACCTAAAATGTACGAACACAATAAATAACATGAGCTCTTGTATTCGTAAATTTACAAAAAAAAATGATTATGAAAATTTTCTGAAAGAAAATAATATTAAAGAATCCGCAATGAACAAGACAGACAACCATATATTGTGGTAAAAAAGTTAAGGTCTTGCTTTACCTGGTATGACAATTGGCATTCCTATGGGATTAACACCAACTCATACTATATACGATTT
>OBKS01000419.1_pt1 | contig 42152 bp, 44 predicted proteins | sample 1517381 | NCBI WGS metagenome assembly OBKS01 (sample SAMN04571686, study PRJEB22368) | human gut metagenome | biome: human gut; material: stool | host: Homo sapiens | place: Luxembourg | collected 2012-08-03 | reverse complement strand
CAAGAAAGCCACCAGCTGTTTTCAGCGGTGGTACGTGGCGAGCTGAAGCCGGAACAACTGGCGGCGGCGCTGGTGAGCATGAAAATTCGCGGTGAACACCCGAACGAGATCGCCGGGGCGGCAACCGCGCTACTGGAAAACGCCGCGCCGTTCCCGCGCCCGGATTATCTGTTTGCCGATATCGTCGGTACTGGCGGTGACGGCAGCAACAGCATCAATATTTCTACCGCCAGTGCGTTTGTCGCCGCGGCCTGCGGGCTGAAAGTGGCGAAACACGGCAACCGTAGCGTCTCCAGTAAATCCGGCTCGTCGGATCTGCTGGCGGCGTTCGGTATTAATCTTGATATGAACGCCGATAAATCGCGCCAGGCGCTGGATGAGTTAGGCGTCTGTTTCCTCTTTGCACCGAAATATCACACCGGATTCCGCCATGCAATGCCGGTTCGCCAGCAACTGAAAACCCGCACACTGTTCAATGTGCTGGGGCCATTAATTAACCCGGCGCATCCGCCGCTGGCGTTAATTGGTGTCTACAGCCCGGAGCTGGTGCTGCCGATTGCCGAAACCTTGCGCGTGCTGGGGTATCAACGCGCGGCAGTGGTGCACAGCGGCGGGATGGATGAAGTTTCATTACACGCGCCGACAATCGTTGCCGAACTACATGACGGCGAAATTAAGAGCTATCAGTTGACCGCTGAAGATTTTGGCCTGACACCCTACCACCAGGAGCAACTGGCAGGCGGAACACCGGAAGAAAACCGTGACATTTTAACACGCTTGTTACAAGGTAAAGGCGACGCCGCCCATGAAGCAGCCGTCGCGGCGAATGTCGCCATGTTAATGCGCCTGCATGGCCATGAAGATCTGCAAGCCAATGCGCAAACCGTTCTTGAGGTACTGCGCAGTGGTTCCGCTTACGACAGAGTCACCGCACTGGCGGCACGAGGGTAAATAATGCAAACCGTTTTAGCGAAAATCGTCGCAGACAAGGCGATTTGGGTAGAAGCCCGCAAACAGCAGCAACCGCTGGCCAGTTTTCAGAATGAGATTCAGCCGAGCACGCGACATTTTTATGATGCGCTACAGGGTGCACGCACGGCGTTTATTCTGGAGTGCAAAAAAGCGTCGCCGTCAAAAGGCGTGATCCGTGATGATTTCGATCCGGCACGCATTGCTGCCATTTATAAACATTACGCTTCGGCAATTTCAGTGCTGACTGATGAGAAATATTTTCAGGGGAGCTTTGATTTCCTCTCCATCGTCAGCCAAATCGCCCCGCAGCCGATTTTATGTAAAGACTTCATTATCGATCCTTACCAGATCTATCTGGCGCGCTATTACCAGGCCGATGCCTGCTTATTAATGCTTTCAGTACTGGATGACGAACAATATCGCCAGCTTGCAGCCGTCGCCCACAGTCTGGAGATGGGTGTGCTGACCGAAGTCAGTAATGAAGAGGAACTGGAGCGCGCCATTGCATTGGGGGCAAAGGTCGTTGGCATCAACAACCGCGATCTGCGCGATTTGTCGATTGATCTCAACCGTACCCGCGAGCTTGCGCCGAAACTGGGGCACAACGTGACGGTAATCAGCGAATCCGGCATCAATACTTACGCTCAGGTGCGCGAGTTAAGCCACTTCGCTAACGGCTTTCTGATTGGTTCGGCGTTGATGGCCCATGACGATTTGAACGCCGCCGTGCGTCGGGTGTTGCTGGGTGAGAATAAAGTATGTGGCCTGACACGTGGGCAAGATGCTAAAGCAGCTTATGACGCGGGCGCGATTTACGGTGGGTTGATTTTTGTTGCGACATCACCGCGTTGCGTCAACGTTGAACAGGCGCAGGAAGTGATGGCTGCGGCACCGTTGCAGTATGTTGGCGTGTTCCGCAATCACGATATTGCCGATGTGGTGGACAAAGCTAAGGTGTTATCGCTGGCGGCAGTGCAACTGCATGGTAATGAAGATCAGCTGTATATCGACACTCTGCGTGAGGCTCTGCCAGCACACGTCGCCATCTGGAAGGCTTTAAGTGTCGGTGAAACTCTTCCCGCGCGCGATTTTCAGCACATCGATAAATATGTATTCGACAACGGTCAGGGCGGGAGCGGACAACGTTTCGACTGGTCACTATTAAATGGTCAATCGCTTGGCAACGTTCTGCTGGCGGGGGGCTTAGGCGCAGATAACTGCGTGGAAGCGGCACAAACCGGCTGCGCCGGGCTTGATTTTAATTCTGCTGTAGAGTCGCAACCGGGTATCAAAGACGCACGTCTTTTGGCCTCGGTTTTCCAGACGCTGCGCGCATATTAAGGAAAGGAACAATGACAACATTACTTAACCCCTATTTTGGTGAGTTTGGCGGCATGTACGTGCCACAAATCCTGATGCCTGCTCTGCGCCAGCTGGAAGAAGCTTTTGTCAGCGCGCAAAAAGATCCTGAATTTCAGGCTCAGTTCAACGACCTGCTGAAAAACTATGCCGGGCGTCCAACCGCGCTGACCAAATGCCAGAACATTACAGCCGGGACGAACACCACGCTGTATCTGAAGCGCGAAGATTTGCTGCACGGCGGCGCGCATAAAACTAACCAGGTGCTCGGTCAGGCTTTACTGGCGAAGCGGATGGGTAAAACTGAAATTATTGCCGAAACCGGTGCCGGTCAGCATGGCGTGGCGTCGGCCCTTGCCAGCGCCCTGCTCGGCCTGAAATGCCGAATTTATATGGGTGCCAAAGACGTTGAACGCCAGTCGCCCAACGTTTTCCGGATGCGCTTAATGGGTGCGGAAGTGATCCCGGTGCATAGCGGTTCCGCGACGCTGAAAGATGCCTGTAATGAGGCGCTACGCGACTGGTCCGGCAGTTATGAAACCGCGCACTATATGCTGGGTACCGCAGCTGGCCCGCATCCTTACCCGACCATTGTGCGTGAGTTTCAGCGGATGATTGGCGAAGAAACGAAAGCGCAGATTCTGGAAAGAGAAGGTCGCCTGCCGGATGCCGTTATCGCCTGTGTTGGCGGTGGTTCGAATGCCATCGGTATGTTTGCAGATTTCATCAACGAAACCGACGTCGGCCTGATTGGTGTGGAGCCTGGCGGCCACGGTATCGAAACTGGCGAGCACGGCGCACCGTTAAAACATGGTCGCGTGGGCATCTATTTCGGTATGAAAGCGCCGATGATGCAAACCGAAGACGGGCAGATTGAAGAGTCTTACTCCATTTCTGCCGGGCTGGATTTCCCGTCCGTCGGCCCGCAACATGCGTATCTCAACAGCACTGGACGCGCTGATTACGTGTCTATTACCGACGATGAAGCCCTGGAAGCCTTTAAAACGCTTTGCCTGCATGAAGGGATCATCCCGGCGCTGGAATCCTCCCACGCCCTGGCCCATGCGCTGAAAATGATGCGCGAAAATCCGGAAAAAGAGCAGCTACTGGTGGTTAACCTTTCCGGTCGCGGCGATAAAGACATCTTCACCGTTCACGATATTTTGAAAGCACGAGGGGAAATCTGATGGAACGCTACGAATCTCTGTTTGCCCAGTTGAAGGAGCGCAAAGAAGGCGCATTCGTTCCTTTCGTCACCCTCGGTGATCCGGGCATTGAGCAGTCGTTGAAAATTATCGATACGCTAATTGAAGCCGGTGCTGATGCGCTGGAGTTAGGCATCCCCTTCTCCGACCCACTGGCGGATGGCCCGACGATTCAAAACGCCACACTGCGTGCTTTTGCGGCGGGAGTAACCCCGGCGCAGTGCTTTGAGATGCTGGCACTCATTCGCCAGAAGCACCCGACCATTCCCATCGGCCTTTTGATGTATGCCAACCTGGTGTTTAACAAAGGCATTGATGAGTTTTATGCCGAGTGCGAGAAAGTCGGCGTCGATTCGGTGCTGGTTGCCGATGTGCCCGTGGAAGAGTCCGCGCCCTTCCGCCAGGCCGCGTTGCGTCATAATGTCGCACCTATCTTTATTTGCCCGCCGAATGCCGACGATGATTTGCTGCGCCAGATAGCCTCCTACGGTCGTGGATACACCTATTTGCTGTCGCGTGCGGGCGTGACTGGCGCAGAAAACCGCGCCGCGTTACCCCTCAATCATCTGGTCACGAAGCTGAAAGAATACAATGCTGCGCCTCCATTGCAGGGATTTGGTATTTCCGCCCCGGATCAGGTAAAAGCAGCGATTGATGCAGGAGCTGCGGGCGCGATTTCTGGTTCGGCCATCGTTAAAATCATCGAGCAACATATTAATGAGCCAGAGAAAATGCTGGCGGCACTGAAAGCTTTTGTACAACCGATGAAAGCGGCGACGCGCAGTTAATCCCACAGCCGCCAGTTCCGCTGGCGGCATTTTAACTTTCTTTAACGAAGCCGGAAAAATCCTAAATTCATTTATTATTTATCTTTTTACCGTTTCGCTTACCCCTGTCGAACGTCAACTTACGTCTTTTTTCCGCCCAACAGTAATATAATCAAACAAATTAATCCCGCAACATAACACCAGTAAAATCAATAATTTTCTCTAAGTCACTTATTCTTCAGACAATTGTTAATATATCAAGAACGTTCCTCATAATATACCCCCCCCATTCTTCTCGTTACGATTAATTTGACTAATTCTCATTGGCGACTAATTTTAATGAGTGTCGACACACAACACTCATATTAATGAAACAATGCAACGCAACGGGAGAAATAACATGACCGAACATCGTGGTGGTTCAGGAAGTTTCGCCGAAGACCGTGAGAAGGCATCCGACGCAGGCCGTAAAGGCGGTCAGCATAGCGGCGGTAATTTTAAAAATGATCCGCAACGCGCATCTGAAGCGGGTAAAAAAGGCGGTCAACAAAGCGGTGGTAATAAATCAGGAAAATCCTGATTCACCGTTAATTATTAATATCAGCTGATAAAGATAATTACATCTGCGGGCCGTATGGCTCGCAGTGATTTCGCTGGAGAAAAATATGAATATGAAGACCATTGAAGATGTATTTATTCACCTGCTTTCAGATACCTACAGCGCAGAAAAACAATTAACCCGGGCACTGGCAAAACTCGCAAGAGCAACATCAAACGAAAAATTAAGTCAGGCTTTTCATGCGCACCTCGAGGAAACACATGGACAGATTGAACGTATTGATCAAATTGTGGAATCAGAATCGAATCTGAAAATTAAGCGCATGAAATGTGTGGCAATGGAAGGTCTTATTGAAGAAGCTGATGAGGTCATCGAAAGTACCGAGAAAAACGAAGTGCGTGATGCCGCACTGATTGCCGCAGCACAGAAAGTCGAGCATTATGAGATTGCCAGTTACGGGACATTAGCGACGCTGGCTGAACAATTAGGTTATCGTAAAGCAGCGAAGCTTCTGAAAGATACCCTGGAAGAAGAAAAGGCCACCGACATCAAATTGACTGATCTGGCCCTTAATAACGTAAATAAGAAAGCCGAAAATAAAGCCTGAAATATGAACTTTAACTTTTAGTCATTTTATAAAGAGGACATTTTCATGAATCGTATTGAACATTATCATGACTGGTTACGTGACGCCCACGCAATGGAAAAGTAAGCCGAATCTATGCTTGAATCCATGGCCAGTCGTATAGATAATTATCCTGAACTACGCGCTCGTATTGAACAACATCTTAGTGAAACCAAAAACCAGATTGTTCAACTGGAAACTATTCTTGATCGTAATGACATTTCACGTTCAGTCATTAAAGATTCCATGAGTAAAATGGCTGCACTTGGGCAGTCAATCGGTGGTATATTCCCTTCTGATGAAATAGTCAAAGGCTCTATTAGCGGATATGTCTTCGAGCAATTTGAAATCGCCTGTTATACCTCACTCTTAGCAGCAGCAAAAAATGCCGGTGATACAGCCTCAATTCCGATTATCGAAGCGATTTTAAATGATGAAAAGCACATGGCCGACTGGCTAATTCAGCATATTCCGCAAACAACTGAGAAATTCTTAATTCGCTCTGAAACTGATGGCGTAGAAGCGAAGAAATAATACCCTTTATACCATGTCCTTATTGACCCCGTAATTACGGGGTCATTTTTGTGCGGAATTAAAAACGATATCCTGCTGAGAACATAAACACCCACGGATCGAGGCGTACGCTATCGTGTTGCTGTGCACCGCCCAGTTTATAATTGGCAGTCGTATCAATATCCATGTACCAGACTGACATGTTAACCAACCAGTCACGGTTAATCAGATAATCAACCCCCACCTGCCCGGCAGCTCCCCAGGAGTCTTTCAGACTGAGATCGGAAAGCCCCGCCTCTTTGCCATGATCGTTAAATCCATTATCAAAGAAGGTGGTGTAGTTAATACCTGCACCAACGTAAGGACGGAATTTGCTGCTGGCATCACCAAAATACCACTGCGCCATCAGTGTTGGCGGCAGATGATGAACGGTTGCAATATCGCCGGTCGCCCGGGTGCCGATTTTATGGCGGAACGGCGTTGCTGCCAGTAATTCCACACCAATGTTGTCGGTCGCCATATAAGTAAACGTCAGGCCCAGTTGAGTGTTATTGGTCACGCTGAATCCACCCAAACTTCCTAACGTACCACCAGCACCTTCTGTTGGACGTACGGTTGCAGAACCTGCACGCATAAAAAATTCGCCGGCTTCATGCGCAAAGGCACTGCCAGAGAGAAGAGTTGCTACTGCCAAAGCCGCCACTGTTAACTTTTTCATATCCGCTCCGTCGTTATGGTTATAAAAACGTGACGAATATACCCACATTGGGGTAACAAATGATCCTACACAGATCACATTACATATGGTAATTCACCCTTTATTGATCTGGATTAATTTAGAAGTTGCATTGAAAATCCTGGTTAATGTGATTTAAATCAATTTTTATATATTTCGCTACGCAAATATTAACTCGCTCGCCACTTGCAGCGGTTTGCCCACGCCTGAAGGCCAGCAATTACCTCCGCTTTACAAAGATATGCTTTTCCATACAAGACCTGATGCTGCCACCCGGGGCTTAACCAGGGTACAATTGCCCGCTAATTAACACCTGCATAAAACTCAAGGAGAGTGCATGTCTATCACGGCGCAGTCCGTATACCGTGACACCGGAAATTTTTTCCGTAATCAATTTATGACCATTCTGTTGGTATCGTTGCTATGTGCGTTTATCACAGTGGTGTTAGGGCATGTTTTCTCACCCAGTGATGCACAGCTTGCGCAGCTCAATGACGGCGTACCCGTTAGCGGCAGTAGTGGGTTGTTCGACCTGGTTCAGAATATGTCACCGGAACAGCAACAAATTTTGCTGCAGGCTTCAGCGGCGTCCACTTTTTCAGGATTAATCGGTAACGCCATTCTCGCCGGGGGCGTAATATTAATTATCCAGCTGGTGTCTGCGGGTCAGAGAGTCAGTGCGCTGCGAGCTATTGGTGCCAGTGCGCCGATATTGCCAAAGTTATTTATTCTGATTTTTCTGACTACCCTTTTAGTACAGATTGGCATCATGCTGGTGGTCGTTCCGGGAATTATCATGGCCATTTTACTGGCTCTGGCACCGGTGATGCTGGTACAGGACAAAATGGGCGTTTTTGCCTCGATGCGTAGCAGTATGCGGCTGACATGGGCGAATATGCGTCTGGTGGCACCCGCAGTACTGAGCTGGTTGCTGGCAAAAACACTGTTGCTGCTTTTTGCCTCTTCTTTTGCCGCATTAACCCCGGAAATTGGTGCCGTACTGGCGAACACCTTGAGCAACCTGATTTCAGCCGTATTGCTCATCTATCTGTTCCGCCTGTATATGTTGATTCGCCAATAACCTTAAGCATTTGATTACGGAATCGTAAAATGAAGCAGTTTCTTGATTTTTTACCGCTGGTTGTCTTTTTCGCGTTTTACAAGATTTATGACATCTATGCGGCTACTGCGGCGCTCATCGTCGCCACGGCGATTGTGCTTATATATAGCTGGGTTCGCTTTCGTAAGGTTGAGAAGATGGCCCTGATCACTTTTGTTCTGGTGGTCGTCTTCGGTGGCTTAACGCTGTTCTTCCACAATGATGAGTTTATTAAATGGAAGGTTACTGTCATTTATGCCCTGTTTGCGGGTGCCCTGTTAGTCAGCCAATGGGTGATGAAAAAGCCGCTAATTCAGCGGATGCTGGGTAAAGAACTCACCCTGCCGCAATCGGTATGGTCGAAGCTGAATCTGGCCTGGGCTGTTTTCTTTATCCTTTGCGGCCTGGCAAACATCTACATCGCATTCTGGCTGCCGCAAAATATTTGGGTCAACTTTAAAGTCTTTGGCCTGACCGCCCTTACCTTAATCTTCACATTGTTAAGCGGTATCTATATCTACCGCCACATGCCGCAGGAAGATAAATCCTAACCAGACTGCCAGTCCTTCGGGGCTGGCGCTGTATCTCCTCTGTTCTCCTCAGGAAAATCATAGTAGCATCGCGCCTGTGATTTTCCTTTTAAGTCGGTTTTACCATGTCTACAACACATAACGTCCCTCAGGGCGATCTTGTTTTACGTACTTTAGCCATGCCCGCCGATACCAATGCCAATGGTGACATCTTTGGTGGTTGGTTAATGTCACAAATGGATATTGGCGGCGCTATTCTGGCGAAAGAAATTGCCCATGGTCGTGTAGTGACCGTGCGGGTTGAAGGAATGACTTTCTTACGGCCGGTTGCGGTCGGCGATGTGGTGTGCTGCTATGCACGCTGTGTCCAGAAAGGGACGACATCAGTCAGCATTAATATTGAAGTGTGGGTGAAAAAAGTGGCGTCTGAACCAATCGGGCAACGCTATAAAGCAACAGAAGCATTATTTAAGTATGTCGCGGTTGATCCCGAAGGAAAACCTCGCGCCTTACCCGTTGAGTAATAATCAAAAGCCTCCGGTCGGAGGCTTTTGACTTTATGCTTACTGAATTTCGGTAGTGCCGTTAATTTTAAACAGGATATTCACCACAATCCCACTGCCTGGCTTACCCGGCTCATAACGCCATCTGCGCATCGCATTTTTCACCTCACGCTCAAACATGTTTGCAGGCTTGGCTGAGAGGATTTGTACGTTATCCACGCGACCATCTGGCGTGACATCAAATTTAACTTTAACCTGCCCTTCAATGCGCAATGCCTGTGCTCGTGCCGGATACTGCGGCTGATTACGGCTTAATGCGCGTGGTCCTGAAGCCACACTGGTAACCGGCTTGCTGGTTGCAGCCGTTGCCGTACTTGATGTCGGGCGCGCGGGTGCCGTATTTTCAAACGGTGATGCCTGACGCGACTCTACGGGTTTGACATCGCGTTTTGGCTGCTCCACCTTTTTCACCGGCTTCGGTTTTGGCTTAGGTTTCGGCTTCGGCTTTTCAATGACCACCGGAGCTTCTTTTGGCGGTTCAGGGATCGGCTCAGGTTCCGGTTCTGGCTCTACCACCGGCTCCGGTGGGGGTTGAACGGCTTGTGGCGGTTCAAGATCAGCAGGCGCAACCATCGTGACAGAAATCGGCTGCGCAGGCGCAGGTAGTTCAATAACCTGATGTACCGAGGTATAGAGCAAACCCGCCACAACAGCACCATGAATGCAGACCGAAAGTAACGTCGGCCAGGGGAAGCGGCGAGGTAAATCAATGGTCATTGTATTGTAGCTATTCGGCATTGTAGCATTAGCCATAACGTTTATAAGTTCATCTTTAAATGATAATCAATTGCATGGGAGTTTATCACCGTGAGAACCGTAATAACATACTTGAGATTCTCATCAGCCACACAAGGTGCTGAAGGTGCTGATTCAACCAGACGACAAAATGAGCTATTCAAACAGTGGTTAAGGAAGAATAGCGATGCTCAAGTAGTAGCGTCTTTCAGTGATGAGGGTCTATCCGGTTACAAAGGTAAGCATCTTACTGGTCAGTTTGGTGACATGTTAGCCCGTATTGAGTCTGGGGAGTTTTCAGAAGGTACAGTTTTGTTAGTCGAAGCTATCGACCGCATAGGCCGCCTTGAACATCTTGAAACAGAAGCCTTGATGAATCGCATTATTGCTCATGGTATCGAGATTCACACTCTACAGGATGGGCTAATCTACACAAGGGATGCTCTATCCGATGATTTAGGAATCTCAATCATCCAGCGCGTTAAAAGCTACGTAGCTCATCAAGAGTCTAAGCAGAAGTCTTTCCGTGTTAGCCAGAAGTGGAAACAACGTGCAAAGCTTGCCCTTGCTGGTGAACAGCGTCTTACAAGAAATGTTCCCGGATGGATTGACCCCGATACTTTCAAGTGCAATGAACACGCTGAGACTGTAAGACTGATTTTCAAGCTGCTGTTAGATGGTGAAAGTCTGCATAACATTGCACGTCACCTACAAAGCAACGATATAAAGTCTTTTAGTCGCCGTAAAGATGCTAACGGGTTCAGTGTTCATAGTGTTCGTACTGTTTTGCGCTCTGAGTCAGTGATAGGTACACTACCAGCATCACAGCGCAATGACCGCCCCGCTATACCGAACTACTACGAAGCCGCTATAGATGCTGCAACGTTCAATAAAGCTCAAGAAATCCTCGATAAAAATCGTAAAGGCCGTACACCTGCAAGTGATAACCCATTAACGATTAACATCTTCAAGGGATTATTCCGGTGTCAGTGTGGGGCTAGTGTCCATCCTACCGGAACCAAGAATAAGTATGCAGGGGTCTACAGGTGCAATAACCACTTAGACGGTCGCTGTGATGTTCCACCGTTGAAGCGTAAACCGTTTGACCGATGGATGATTGATAATTTTCTGGGGATGATTGACGTGGGGAATGATGGAGAATCAGAGAGGAAGATTGCAGCGTTACAGCATGAGGTTGAAATTGTCACAGCCAGAATCAAGAAAGCTACCGCCCTACTTCTTGAGATGGATGATATTGATGAACTAAAAATTCAGCTTAAGGAACTGAACCAGAAGCGCACAGAACTACAGACCACTATCAACACTATGAAGCGTAAAACTTCACTCAGTGACAAGGGATTACCCCAACTCAAAGACATTGACCTTATGACTAAAGCAGGTCGTGTTGAGTGTCAGTTGATTTTGTCCAAGCATCTAAAAGGGCTTACATTGGGTAAGGATTCGGTAACTGTAACGCTACAGAACGACACTGAAATCACCATACCTACAAACCCGTTACCGCTAAATGATGGGTCACCAATCTTTGAAATTGCTGATAAAGAGCTACTGGATGTTGACGCTTATCAACTGTAATTTTCAGGGGCTATGAAGCCCCTTTTTATGTCTCAATAAGTGCCCTTCTTGTTAGGGTTCACAGAGTACTTTCGTAAAGCATTACCCGACTTAAGAACCTTTGAAGCTTGCTCATTAGCGGCATCTGAGAAGGTGCTCTCACCATTTTTAACGCTAACGTTCTTAGAGCAATTACTACGGGCTTTTAGCGCTTCATCAGATAGCTCAGACGCTGAGTAGCTGTACAGTTCCTTACACATAAGCATAGGTGCATTATTGCGTTCAGTAGTCACGTTACCCGCATTCTTTTTACTGGTAGCACCGCCATCATTTGTGGTAGCCGTTTTGCCAGTCGCAGCCGAAATATCAGTTTGTCCTACAATCGCTTTAAAGTTAATTTCCTGAAAAGTTAGCTGGATTCTTAGGCCGTTTGAAATACCAACATCTTTAGAGGCTTTAAAGCTTGTAATAATGGAGTCATCAATTTTAATTCCATCTTTACAGATAACCGAAATAATCTGTTTCTGGTCACGCCAGCTTTCAAGAGTGTCGATGAAGTTCTCTACTAATTGACCCTGACGAGTTAATAATAAGCTTCCTTCATAGCCAACTACAACAACACCGCTAATAGTGATTGTTCTGGGTGCTCTTTGCACATTATCTGTGACGGTTTGCCCTGATTGCATGTTCTGTGTAGTCACCTGCATAGGGCTATCAAATTCCATATTTTCAGTTGCTGATAAAGTTAAGAAGGCATCTACATTATCTCTTAAGTGGAAGTAAACGCCATCTTTGCCACTGTAACGAATCTGATTAGAGTAAATCATTAAATTCTCCTTTGATTTCAAAGGCTTAGTGTATTTTAATCATTTTTAACCAAGCCTTTGATATATAAGTATTTTCTCTGTTAAGCGTGAGCTACGTAAATTCTATTTTTCAGTGCAGGTATTAACTTTGCTTTATTCACGTAGCATTCGACTATTCATAGTTGAATCGTCATACCAGATAAAGATTAATAGATTGTCATGTGTGGCAATAAATATTAGTAGTTCTAACATTGTTTATTCCTCTGGGTAAGCTGAGCTAATCAAGGTATCTTCCTGCATACGATTAATATGCGATGTGGTTCTTTCATCAATAACCTTTCCATCAAGTACCGTCTGAGTTGTGATATTGATTGTCTGAGGCTGAATGTTTACTGACGGCTTGATAACCTTTAAATCTTGTGTGAATGTTTCCACTCGACCTTTCAGATTATTTAATGCTTGAGGTGAAAACTGTGGAACATCTTTTGATTTGCCCTGAACCATAGCCCATAAAACAGCGGCTAAAGAGTTCATGTCACCAGACAATGCTTGGTCTGTAGGTTCCACCTTTGACCTTACAACTTTGTCAATTGGATTATCTGACTTACTCATCTGACGTTCATAGAACGGTTTAACAATGGAGTTAATCACATCAGTTGCCATACCAACAATCATTACTTTGGTAATTGCATCAGCTACAGATAATTTTCCTTTACCACCTTCAACACTACCGGAACGTGAATTAATTCTTCCTGCTGCTGTATTTGCTACATTTCCAAGCGTGGAAATAGCCCTAATTAAGCTCCAGATGCCACCTACAGCACCAATACCAGACCTTACAGCGACAATACCAGCAAGTCCCTTTAATGCACTTAACAGGCCATTTGCGATACCATCAGCTACAGCTTTTTGAGTGTCATTTAATTCTCTGTAAGCAAGGGTCACTCTGTCAAAGAATCCCTGCACTCGGTAGCTAATCGTGGTTAAATCATCAATACCGTTTGACATACTTTTCATCAAGTCGCCAAAATGTTCACCAAGATTTTTAGATTGACCACCTAGTGAATTAAGTAAATTAGTCAGTGACCTTGTAAAGTCTGTTAACCCTTCCTGTGAACCATCGAACATTAAGGCCAGATTATTATTCCATGAATTACTTAAGCGGCCTAACTGCGTCTGAGTAGAGTTAATAATCTTTTCCCATCCACCCGCTTTATCAATCATCAAGCCCATCTGTTTAGCGACTTTAGGGAGAACATCTTTAGAAAGAACCTTACCGTCTTTCATGGCCTTGTCTAATTCTTCCGTAGTCATCCCAAGGCTTCTGGCAAATAACTGGAAAGCACCTGCCATTCTGTCACCTAGCTGACCGCGTAACTCTTCAGCTTGAATCTTTCCTTTAGAAGCCATCTGCTCGAAAGCTTTTAGAATCCCGTTAATCTCATCAGTGCTTAAACCCATTAGTCGGGATGTACCAATCACATTAGAAAATAAGGATTCTTTCTGGTCTGCATTCATATCACCAGCACCAGCGGAAAACTTAGCAAAGCTGCTTAATGTCTCAATCTGGTCTACACCAGTATTATTAGCAAGATTCTTAACAAATTCTGTAGCTCGTTTAGCACCTTCATCACCTAAAACGAATTGTGCCGCTCGTTGTGATGCTTCTTTTTTCAGGCCAATCTCCATAACCTTCTTGTAAGCTTCTAAGGCTGTCTGAAAACTATAAATGGCTGTACCCGCTTTAATTGCACTTGAAGCTAGTACATCTAAACCATTTGAAGCATTTTCACTGTGATTATTTTTGCTGGTGGTCTTGTTAAACTTAGAAAGTGTTTCACGAAGAGACTGATTTAATTTTGCTAACTCACGATTAAAAGCTTCGTTTCCAAGTGTCTTGGATTTACTGCTTAGGCTGTAATACTGACTCTTAAAATACTTCTCAAGCATAGGATTAAAGTCACGAAGCTTGCTCATATTCACGCTATGCGCTGCTGTGATTGCTCTGTTGCCGCTAATTCGTGGTTGCCTTGATTGTTTTGGAGGATTAATAGCGTCATTAACCTGACTTGTGAAACGGAAAGCTTTAGTATTTTTGGCTCTGGCTTCCAGACGGTCAAAGGCCTTATTAAACTTCCTTTCAAGCTGCCCTAAAGAACTTGTCAAATTACTATCAAGCTGTTTTGTATTAATCCTGAAACCTTTATTTAGGTTCTTTTCAATTCTTTGTGCTGACTGCAAAGCTGCCTTTTCAACTCTTTGCAAGCCCTTAACAACGTTTTCATTGAAACTAAGTTCAACAATGAAACTATCAACTTTAAATTGTGCCATTCATATTTCACCTCTTAAGTGTTCATATACAAAAAAGGGGAGGGCCAACCAATTAAGGTTAATCTCTCCCCGTATTTACCCAACCAATTCTTTTTTAATGTCGGACAAGATAATGTAGTTCCGTTTCACCTATAATTTGAGCATCAGAAGGAATACGGTCAATACACCACTTTGGAATCTTGCGTGTTTTTGGTTTGTGTGAGGTGATGTAATGACGGTTATTCTTAATTCGTAGCTTTTGTCTATTTGGTTGTAGCTGGAGTCTTTCGCAAACAGACCGAATAGTCTCTAAACGTTCTTCAAACATTAATCACCTCACATATTGCATAATCAAACAGCCTTGCTAAATTCTCGTGGAACACTCAGAAAATCATTGAAGCTGATAATCTGTGCCAACTCTTGACGGTACTCCTTAGCCAGCGCTTGATGGTCACTAATCAGCTTAGCCAGTCTTGATTTCAGCAAATTAATCTCATTTTCTCTTGCTTTCATCAGTTTCTCTTTGGCAATTTCTTCAAGCTCAGCTTGTGATTTATCAGCAACAATTAGAGACAATCGATGTGGTGCTCTGATGGCTCTTTCTGTACGAATAACTCTTTGACCTTCTGGTAAATCTGCAATCACTTTACCAATCTCTACAGGGTCATACCCCCAACCGTCACGGTCTAGTCGAGAGAAATAAGCATAAGAATTGGTTTGAAGCTCCATCAAAATAGCCATTTCGTCGATTTCGTCTTCAAGCTTGGACTGAATTTTCTCGTAAACACTTCTCATTGCTTCTTGAGAGTCTTTAATAGCTTGGAAATATCGGCGTTGCAGCTTCAGTTTCAAATCAAGTTCACACCGTTCGTTCATAGAAAAATCAATTTCAACTCTTGGAATCTCTAGTGGTTCTGGTGGAATATATGGACCTTTATTTACTTCGTGTGATTCCCGCCAAGCTCTATCAAAAGATTCACGCAAACTTAATTCGTGAATATCAAGTGCACTTGGTCTGTTCTCAACAATCATTTCGTGTTCATTACGAATAGACATTATTATTTTTCCTCTTCTAAGATAATTTATGTTTCAGTTTTTAAAAAGCACACCTGACAGCCTACGAACTTAGAAGAGACTTAAAAGGCGTTTGCCAAGTATGCTTTTTAAAAGCTGAAAAAAGCCCTAAACATAGGTGATTCGGATATTCATGGAATCATCCTTATCTGTGAAGGGCTTTGGAGGTTTGCTTATAACGTTAACGAAGTTTCAGGAAAAACTTTCTTTAAAAGCTCTGTTTCAAAACTCTTAAAGAAAACGCCCTAACTCATGATTAGGGCAAAGCTGTAAGGGTTCAATAATGAATGATTAAGCACTTTTTGAGATAGCCTCTCAGACTAAACTGAAAGGCCATGACGAAAAGCATTGCACCTTTCCAACTCAGAATATAGTTATCATCGATGTAGAACGATTAATAGTTTAATTCAAGGAGAATTGCTCTCCTCATATATACAATTATGTCATGCTCAAGGTTATTTGTCAACAGCTTTTTAACAGATTGGTAACATTAATTCTTATTTACCGTGTTACCTACCCAGCAACCAACAAATAAACCCAAAGCTGTCCAAGCAATTATTAAGCCCATTAATGCACCACCTTCGAATCCGTAACCAAAATATTGTCAGCGTACAAAATTGCTATAGCTGCCTTGAGATATTTTTCAGGGCTAACGCTGTATTTGTTCGTTTGCTCGATAACCAATTTTTTCATGTTGCTGTTTGTAATTGGTAGCATCATTCGAGGCTCGTTAAACTCCACCGACTGAATAAAGTCAGAGATGTTTTCTGCATTATCAGCCATCAGCTTTAACAGCCTGTCAAAGTCAATTGATACACCGGAATCACTGAAAGCCTGAATCATCATAGCGGTGTCGTTATCAACGAAAATCTGTAATTCGTAATTGCTCATTTTAAATTCCTCTAAAACACATCTCAGACCTATAAAAATAGCCATTCTGAGGCCAATAACCATGCGGGTTACAGAGGGAGTTGCACTGGCTGATAAGGTAATTTATCAAATTAAGGTGCAACTCTGCCTGTAAAGTGCATTCTACCGTTACTTAGATAGTTATTTTGAATTGTCTTTATTAATCAATGATTTAACGTAGAAATACTGTCTCCGTGAAATACCATATTTTTCTGTGATGTATCGCTGAGATTGACCAGCATTTATGGCCTGAGTGATATCATCACGGTTATAGCGGTTACCACGGGCTTTATATTTGTCACCATCCACATCTTCTGAGGTATTGAAGTCTTCAATCAGCTTAATTGCATCGTGAAGGTCATCTTCTGAGGCATAATCGAAGGTATGGATAATCTCAAAATCACCAGTATCTGCTGGTGCATTCTTCCATCTGGAGAAGCGGGATTTTAATTGCTGGTGTGTGAAGGGTTCAGCATTACGAGTTAAATCTTTCCATGTTCCGTTATTCTCACGGACAAGGTGACCTCTATGGCGATAAAACGCATGATAATCAAATGTGCATAGCATTAAACCCCCAGCTTATCCGCTAATTGATGGACCTTAGCGCTCAACACCTGAATCATTGAGCAACCTGCCACTGCGGACTGTGCTTTGAGTAGTTCCAGTTGGCCCGTTGTGATTCTGATGGCCTTAGAACCCTCTGCAACGCCCTTAACGTTATCGAAAGGGGTCAAGGTTACCGGCTCTTTTAGAAGCTCTCCAACAAGCGCCGTATGCTTCATATCAGGGTATTTGGCTTTGATTGCTGCCAGTCGTTCAAATGCCTCTGGCAAAAGGCGCGTAACTGTGTGAGTCATTGTAAAAATCTCCTTAAATCTCTTACTCATACTACAATCTTAACATTTATTTAACATATTGTCAACATCTCATTTACATGATATTATGGTTATAGGGGCTGATACAGGTCATTCCCTTTGATAAATAAGGGGAATTAATGGGCTTTCTTGAAACAATTGCTGAATCTCACAGATTCGCAAGCTTAGGTTGCTTTGTGTTTCTGGTGCTTCTGGTGTATCAGCTTTTAAAAATGATTATCGCCAAAAGTACACGATTCAATTTCAGCATTAAGCTTTTCAAATATGAAATCACAATTACGATTGATGATGGTAAAACAAACTAACGTTTTGTGATGATATTGGTGGCCCTCAGATTACCGGGGTCACCGTCTTTTAATCGTAGCTGGTGGACTGAATCCCAGATATCATAATGATACAGCACTGCAAACCTCAAAGCGTCAATCTTTAAATCTGTCACACCATCGTAAAAGAAATAATCCCTCCCTTCCTTCTTTGGTCGAATCCGGTAAATTTCCCCGTGAGTATCTTTCATCAGGTAACCTTCACGAGAAATGCTGTAACGCTTTAACAGGTAATCTTTGTATCTCTTTTCACCGTGATATTCTTTCATTGAATACCTCCACCTGCATAGTACATCTTCGGTTTAATCTTCTCTTTCTTTGAATCAGTGTGAGTTTTCTTTTTGGGTCTGTAAGTAAAATCATCGTCACCATCATCAAAGTCATCGAGGTCACTAACCTTGTTCTTTTGTTTTGCCATTGCAATACGTGATTTAATCTCTGCTTTGCGTTGTGCTTTTTTAATAGCCTCTTCACGTTCTGACTCTTCATCAAGGTAATCATCGAAGGGGTCCATCTCATCATCAGTGGCGGGGCACTGTGTGTTTTTATGGTCACTATCGATATTCACATCAGAGATTTCTTTGTCTTGTTTAGAAGTCTTTTTAGAGCTTACTTCAAGGTCATCTAAGTCAGATGTTTTAGAGGTCTCTTTAGTAGCTTCACTATCAAGGTCAGATTCATTCATAGAGAGAAAATCATTTAATTCATCCAAAGAAAGAAAGTCATCTTCTTTAATATCACATTCATGTGAATCACAGAGCGAAGCTCCCTTCTTAAGAGATTCTTCTTCAAAGTCATCTTCTTTATTGTTATTAATAAGTTCTTTCTTGTTATTACTGTTATTATACGTGTCAAAGATTTTGACTGACTGAGTAAAAAATTTTGACTCAGTGGGTAAAGAATTTTGACTCAGTGGGTCATCTTTCTTGACTGACTGAGTAACTTTAGACTCCAGCTTTGCCTTTCTGGCTTCCTTAGCTGTAAGCTCTGTTAAAACCTCCGGTACTTCATCAAGTGAATAAACTTTAATAACACACTGATTGCTTGCAACGTTAGTTTTCTTGATTAAACCATGTGCCTCAAGTCGTTTCATACATGCAATCACGGATGTTCTTGTGATTCCAGCATACTGACCAAGATGAGCATATGAAGGGGTATAATATTGCCCCTTATCGTGATAAAACTTTTGTTCATTCAACATGACAGTGTAAATAATACGGTCGGCAGCTTTAACGCCATTAGTCATCTGATAAATACGGTCATCAAACATGTGGAATTTTTCCATTATATTTTCCTTTTTAAAAATAAAACAAAGAAAGAGCTGACCACGTATAGTGACCAACCCCAGAGGGAGTGAATTAATTAGAAGATGGACTGATAAAGGAACTCAGAAGCCTGAGCGATTACGCGAGTATTAACAGCAAAAGGAAAAGCCTTGAATGAATGAATAAGAGGCTGTGAAAATCCGTCAATACCCTGACGCCTCCCAACGTTGTAACCTCTTAATGTTCTGAGTTCTTTTATCAGCCCATATGGAAACTATAACAGATGTGATTATAAATTGCAACAATTATTTCACAGAATAATTACTGTTTGATTATAAATTAATCAATCAAACTAAAGGGTATTGACAAAGGGCTTGACAAGATTTTACCCTTTTAAAAGATACTTAAAAGATTCCGTTAAACAGGTTTTCTTTCTGGTTTCTTCTCTCTCTTAAAAGCCTTTTAAGAATCTCTGTATAGAGGTAGTAAGTCTCAAAAACTCTATGAGATAATTTCTAAAACATATCTATCAGACTTCACTAGACGCATTCTAAGCCCCTAAATCGGGTAATTCTGGCAATCACCTTAAGCACTCTGAAAATAGCTTTAAAACTCGCTACAGAGCTTCCTGTGAACTGGTCTATGAATAGCCTAAACTGGTTTATAGGTTTGATTAAAATCTGTACAGACAATATTTAGCTTCTGAAAATTTTTATAAAAAATAATCAGACCTCTTCTAAGTCTCTTCAACCAAATCTTTCAAAAATATCTGACTAGTTGATTCGGTAGAATCTACCTCATGATGTCTGTAGCTGCTAAGTACCCGTCACACCAGCTATGTGACCCCCTTTGCAGAATTTTAAAATATCTATTGACTTTCTATGTGAATTGCTATAAAGGCATCTCCATCTCTTAAGCGTACCGATATAGCATACTAAAAAGGTATAGCTAACTCCCTGTAAAAACCATACCGATTAGCCTTGTAAAACACTTTATCGGTACGTTATACTCAACTCATCAAATGAGTAAGGCAAATGAGTATATTATGGCTAACATTGGTTATGTTCGAGTTTCATCAATCCAGCAGATTACAGACCGTCAATTAGAAGGGGTTGCACTGGACAAGACATTCACTGATAAAGCATCTGGAAAGAATACAGACCGTCCACAACTAAAGGCTATGCTCGATTATGTTCGTGAAGGTGACACTATCCATGTACACGACCTGTCACGTTTAGGGCGTTCTACCGTGGATGTATTAACGCTGGTGGATAAACTTTCACAGAAAGGTATCAAGGTTCACTTTCACAAAGAAGGTCTGATAACTGGTGACGATAACCCCACGTCTAAGATGATTCTCACAATCTTTTCAGCAGTGGCTGAAGCTGAACGTAAAATGATGCTTGAGCGTCAACGAGAAGGCTATGAAGCTGCTAAAGCTGCTGGTCGTGTAGTTGGAAGGGGTAACGGTAAAGCGATTGACAGAGAAGGTATTAAAGCTGCTCTTGCTGCTGGTAGTTCAATCGCTAAAGTAGCCGCTCAATTCAACGTTGCCAAGTCAACTGTACAGCGTATTAAAGCTGAATAATTTCTCATCACCTATATAGATTCATGGCCTCCTTCATGGGGGCTTTTTTGTATCCACTCTCTAAGCGTGTCCTACGTAAAATCTCCTGAACACTGATACACATCCCTTTCGAACTTTCACATAGCTGATTGTTATCTCTTGCAACTGTAAATCTATGTGACCAACTGCATAGATATCGTTATATATTCCTGTAAATAGCGATTTTCCAAGTGTCTGGAGAGGAACGACTAACACCCTGCATAGTTCCCTGAAAAGAGACTTCACAGATTAACTATATATTTCAATAAGTTATGCTAAAAAGAGACTATACCGATACTGCATAGAATCTGTGTAAAACTGCTTAGATACTTGGGAAAATGCCTTTAAATTGCATAGTCATAGGGGTTGGAACAAGCCCAACTACACCTGATATTGTCCTGTAATTAACAGGTTTCTTAGAAAACCGAATAGACTTCATTCAAGGGTCATTGAAGTCATAATCATTTCAGTAGAAAAACCAGGCCCCGATTTTAAATGCAAATAGCAATCATATTCAATAAGGCAAGACGATCAGGATCAGTGAAAATGTCATTTTTGGCGTAATTGACCTTACTTTATGCATGGTCTTAACAAAGACATCATCTTTCCGTTGCAGATCTTCGCCCTTTCAAATAACGTACTTTACAACTTTCCCGAACAAGGAGTTGTGCCTGTGTTGTATGTTATTTACGCTCAAGACAAAGCTGATAGCCTCGAAAAACGCCTTTCCGTTCGTCCGGCACATTTAGCACGTTTACAGTTACTGCATGATGAAGGTCGTTTGTTGACCGCCGGTCCAATGCCAGCGGTAGACAGTAACGATCCAGGGGCTGCAGGATTTACTGGCTCAACCGTTATTGCTGAATTTGAGTCGCTGGAAGCAGCTCAGGCCTGGGCCGATGCTGACCCGTACGTAGCGGCAGGAGTCTATGAACACGTTTCAGTGAAACCATTTAAGAAAGTGTTCTGAATAGAAATTCAATATTTAAGGGCACGGTTTTTGCAACCGTGTTCTTGTTTGGCCTTTCCTTATAGGTCGGTCAGTGCATTCACCACCACAAGCAGATAATAACTTTATCTGTATTTCTTCATATGATGTGAACATATTCAGGAAAATGCCCTTTCCTGACGCAGAGTTGCTCACTCAAAACCTTTGATTACTGCGGATAAAGTCATCTACTATTGTTTAACACATTCACGAGCTGCATGTATGTTCAGAAAATGTGCACGTTGAGATAATTAAACAAAATTGTGGTTACAGAGGTATCAGTGAGTCACTGGACTACATTCAAACAAACAGCAACAAAGTTATGGGTGACCCTACGGCACGACATTCTCGCGCTGGCCGTCTTTTTAAATGGATTGCTTATTTTTAAAACAATCTATGGTATGTCGGTCAATTTGCTTGATATTTTCCATATCAAAGCATTTTCAGAGCTGGATCTCTCCTTGCTGGCAAACGCCCCACTATTTATGCTCGGCGTATTTCTTGTCCTGAACTCCATTGGCTTACTGTTCCGGGCAAAGCTCGCATGGGCAATCAGTATCATTTTGTTGTTGATAGCGCTAATTTACACTCTGCATTTTTATCCCTGGCTGAAATTTAGTATTGGATTTTGCATTTTTACGCTGGTGTTTTTGCTGATACTGCGCAAAGACTTCTCCCACAGTAGCGCAGCAGCCGGGACAATTTTCGCATTTATTAGTTTCACGACGTTACTGTTTTACTCCACTTACGGTGCGCTTTATTTAAGCGAAGGTTTTAATCCGCGAATAGAAAGTTTGATGACCGCGTTCTATTTTTCGATAGAAACCATGTCAACCGTCGGCTATGGCGATATTGTCCCTGTTTCTGAATCAGCACGATTGTTCACTATTTCGGTCATTATTTCCGGCATTACCGTTTTTGCCACATCTATGACCTCAATTTTTGGTCCGCTTATCCGCGGGGGATTCAACAAACTTGTAAAAGGAAACAATCATACAATGCATCGTAAAGATCATTTTATTGTTTGCGGACATTCGATTCTCGCCATCAATACGATTCTGCAACTGAATCAACGCGGTCAAAACGTAACGGTTATCAGCAACTTGCCTGAAGATGATATCAAGCAACTTGAGCAACGCTTAGGCGATAACGCCGATGTTATCCCCGGTGACAGTAATGACAGTTCAGTGTTAAAGAAAGCGGGAATCGATCGTTGCCGGGCCATTCTGGCGCTGAGTGATAACGATGCAGATAACGCGTTTGTTGTACTCTCGGCAAAAGATATGAGCAGTGATGTCAAAACAGTTCTCGCCGTCAGTGATAGCAAAAACCTGAATAAGATTAAGATGGTACATCCGGATATCATCCTCTCACCACAACTGTTTGGCAGCGAAATTCTGGCGCGAGTTTTAAATGGTGAAGAGATTAATAATGATATGCTCGTTTCAATGTTGTTGAACTCCGGTCATGGCATTTTCAGCGATAACGATGAACAAGAAACGAAAGCTGACAGTAAAGAATCGGCGCAAAAATAGAGTTTAAAGACGGAAGAGTAAACTTATTGGGCACCGCAATGGTGCCCAGTACATTTAGATATTGTAGATCGCAAACAATAACGAGTTACGCTGTTTGTTTAGAATGCACTTCCTGATGCTGTGGATACGCATATTTCGGCGCGACTGCCCCTCAAGCCAACGCGATTTACGTCGGCTAGCCTGACGCTGCATGCGCCAGCGCCCCACTTCCGTTCTACTCCGCTTCATGTTAACTACTCTATGCAACAACAGAATGGTCATTATACCCCCGCCCCTGACGCTGACCAGTGCTTTTCCCGCGTTTTTATTTGCCAGATGAATCCATATGCGTAAACTCATAACAATGCGCTTTCAAAAGGATTTCTAATCTATGACAACCGTTTATACGTTGGTGAGTTGGTTGGCCATTCTGGGATACTGGTTGCTCATTGCAGGCGTAACTTTACGCATTCTAATGAAACGACGCGCAGTTCCCTCCGCGATGGCCTGGCTGTTGATTATTTACATTCTGCCGTTAGTCGGAATTATTGCCTATCTTGCCGTTGGCGAGCTCCATTTAGGCAAACGCCGCGCTGAGCGCGCCAGAGCGATGTGGCCTTCCACCGCAAAATGGCTTAACGACCTTAAAGCCTGTAAGCATATCTTCGCCGAAGAAAATAGCAGTGTCGCTGCGCCATTATTCAAGCTTTGCGAGCGTCGTCAGGGGATCGCTGGGGTCAAAGGGAATCAGCTACAACTGATGACCGAGTCAGATGATGTGATGCAGGCGTTAATCCGCGACATCCAGCTCGCGCGCCATAATATTGAGATGGTGTTTTATATCTGGCAGCCCGGCGGCATGGCGGACCAGGTGGCTGAATCATTAATGGCCGCTGCACGGCGTGGTATTCATTGCCGATTGATGCTCGACTCCGCCGGGAGTGTGGCTTTTTTCCGCAGCCCGTGGCCCGAGCTAATGCGTAATGCCGGTATTGAAGTTGTCGAAGCCTTAAAGGTCAATCTGATGCGTGTGTTTTTACGCCGTATGGACCTGCGCCAACATCGCAAGATGATCATGATCGATAATTACATCGCGTACACCGGCAGCATGAATATGGTCGACCCTCGCTACTTCAAACAAGATGCGGGCGTAGGGCAATGGATTGATCTGATGGCGCGTATGGAAGGCCCCATCGCCACCGCGATGGGGATTATTTATTCCTGCGACTGGGAGATTGAAACCGGGAAACGTATTCTGCCGCCGCCACCAGATGTCAATATTATGCCGTTTGAGCAGGCCAGCGGTCACACCATTCACACAATTGCTTCTGGCCCCGGCTTTCCGGAAGATCTCATTCACCAGGCATTATTGACTGCTGCTTATTCGGCTCGTGAATATTTGATCATGACAACGCCCTATTTTGTGCCAAGCGATGATTTACTTCATGCGATTTGCACGGCGGCGCAGCGCGGGGTGGATGTCAGTATTATCCTTCCGCGAAAAAATGACTCGATGCTGGTCGGCTGGGCCAGTCGCGCATTCTTTACAGAACTGCTGGCTGCTGGGGTTAAAATTTATCAGTTTGAAGGCGGGTTACTGCATACCAAGAGCGTGCTGGTCGATGGAGAACTAAGTCTGGTTGGCACCGTTAACCTTGATATGCGTAGTCTGTGGCTAAATTTCGAGATTACCCTGGCAATCGACGATAAAGGTTTTGGTGCAGACCTCGCCGCCGTTCAGGACGATTATATTTCGCGTTCTCGTCTGCTCGATGCCCGTTTATGGCTAAAACGTCCATTATGGCAACGTGTCGCCGAGCGACTGTTTTACTTCTTCAGCCCGTTGCTGTAAAACGTCGCCAACAGAGGTTAAACAGGTAGTGACTATGGATATGGATCTAAACAATCGCCTGACTGAAGATGAAACGCTTGAGCAGGCCTACGATATTTTTCTCGAACTGGCTGCCGACAATCTCGATCCAGCTGATGTTCTGCTGTTCAATCTTCAGTTTGAAGAGCGCGGCGGCGCGGAGTTATTCGATCCGGCGGAAGACTGGCAGGAACATGTTGATTTCGATTTGAACCCGGACTTTTTTGCCGAAGTGGTGATTGGTCTGGCGGACAGTGAAGATGGTGAAATCAACGATGTTTTCGCGCGCATTCTGTTATGCCGCGAAAAAGATCACAAACTTTGCCATATCATCTGGCGGGAATAAATAATCGCTTTTGGCGTGAATAAGGGCTGACAACTGTCAGCCCTTATTGCTTTTAAAGCGGATCGACTTTCAGGCAAGAAACGGCGTGTCTGAAACTCCCTTCCAGCACAGGACGTGTTTTGGCGCACTCCGGACCGGCAATCGGACAACGGGTACGGAAAACACAACCGGAAGGCGGGTTGATCGGCGACGGTAATTCCCCTTCCAGTAACTGGATGGTTTTGTTCTTCTCCAGATCCGGATCAGGTATGGGGACTGCCGACATCAATGCCCTGGTGTAAGGATGTAGCGGATTGTGGTAGACCTCATCATAGGTCCCCAGTTCTACCGCATGGCCGAGATACATCACCAGCACACGATCGGAAATGTGTTTTACCACGGCCAGGTCGTGAGCGATAAAAATTAATGACAATCCCATCTCACGTTGCAACTGCTGGAGCAGGTTGACCACCTGCGCCTGAATTGACACGTCCAGCGCCGACACCGGCTCATCACAGATAATCAGCTTCGGTTCAAGAATAAGAGCACGAGCAATCCCGATACGCTGGCACTGCCCACCGGAGAACTCATGCGGATAGCGGTTAATCAGATTAGGCAACAAACCGACTTTCAGCATCATCGCCTTCACGCGCTCGCGAACTTCCTGGCGTGACATTTTCGGATGATAAGTACGCAGTGGTTCAGCGATGATCTCGCCGATGGTCATACGCGGGTTCAGCGATGCCAACGGATCCTGGAAAATCATCTGAATATCACTGCGTACGGCACGCCATTCATCGGGCTTCATGCCCAGCAACTCTTTACCTAACCAGGCAACATGACCGTCGGTCGCTTTAACCAGGCCAATGATGGCGCGAGCAAAGGTGGACTTCCCGCATCCCGATTCCCCTACCACACCTAATGTTTCCCCTTCATACAGGCGAAGAGTTACACCATCGACGGCTTTGAGCGTTTTCGGCGGTTGCCAGAACCACTGTTTGCCATCTTTGATTTCAAAGTGCACTTTTAGATCGGCGATTTCGAGGAGGACTTTTCTTCCTTCGGTTACAGCATTCATAACAGTTCCTCCACCGGTTTAAAGCAAGCACGCAGACGGCCAGGCGTAAACTCTTCCAGCGGCGGTGCGCTACTACAAATGTCCATCGCATGCGGACAACGTGGCTGGAACGGGCAACCTTTCGGTAATCGCAGCAGGTTTGGCGGATTACCTGGAATAGTCAACATTGTTTCACCTTCCGCATCGAGACGCGGCACCGCGTTGAGCAAACCGATAGAATAAGGATGTACGGGTTGATAAAAGACATCGCGCGCGTTGCCATATTCCATCGTGCGCCCGGCGTACATTACCAGCACTTTGTCGCAGATCCCCGCCACCACGCCAAGATCGTGGGTAATCATAATGATGGCGGTATTAAATTCCCGCTTCAGTTCATTCAATAGCGTCATGATCTGCGCCTGTACGGTGACGTCCAGCGCAGTAGTGGGTTCATCCGCAATCAGCAGCTTAGGTCGACATAGCAATGCCATCGCAATCATGACTCGCTGACGCATGCCGCCAGAAAATTCGTGCGGGTACATTTTCATGCGTTTACGCGCTTCCGGCATTTTTACCGCATCGAGCATCCGCACCGATTCTTCAAACGCCTCAGCTTTGCTCATGTTCTTATGCAGCATCAGCACTTCCATCAACTGCTCACCGACGCGCATATAGGGATTCAACGAAGTCATTGGGTCCTGAAAAATCATTGAGATTTGTTCAGCTCGCAGTTTATTGAGTTCACGCTCTGGCAAATTGAGGATTTCACGCCCATTGAAGGTTGCCGATCCGCCAATACGTCCGTTGGCAGCCAACAGGCCCATCAACGCAAATGCGGTTTGCGATTTGCCCGAACCAGACTCACCTACGATGCCCAGCGTTTCTCCGGCACGTAGCGAAAAATTCAAATCATTGACCGCCGTGACGTCGCCATCCGGGGTACTAAAGGTGACACGCAAATCTTTCACGTTCAGCAGTGCGTCAGCCTGTTGTTGTGCGAGCGGCACAGTTGCAGTTTCAATTACGCTCATGGCTGCACTCCTTAACGATCTTTCGGGTCGAGGGCATCACGCAAGCCATCGCCGATAAAGTTGAAACAAAACAGCGTTACCACGAGAAATCCCGCTGGGAACAACAGTAACCATGGAGAGACTTCCATCGAGTTCGCGCCATCACTCAGCAATGCACCCCAGCTGCTTAACGGCTCTTGCGTACCTAATCCCAGGAAGCTAAGGAAAGATTCAAAGAGGATCATGCTGGGCACCAGAAGCGACGCATAGACCACCACCACACCGAGTACGTTCGGCACAATGTGGCGAATAACAATGCCCGGCGTCGATACACCGCCAACTTGTGCCGCCTCAATAAACTCTTTGCGCTTCAGACTCAGGGTTTGCCCACGCACAATACGAGCCATATCCAGCCAGGAAACCATGCCAATCGCCACGAAAATCAGCAGGATGTTTTGACCGAAAAAGGTCACCAGCAAAATGACGAAGAACATGAATGGGAAGGAGTTGAGGATTTCCAGTAGACGCATCATTACCGAATCCACTTTACCGCCCAGATAACCGGAAAGCGAACCATAAAGTGTCCCCACGACCACTGCCACCAGTGCCGCAGCAACACCGACCATGAGTGAGATACGCCCGCCAATCGCAACGCGCACAAGCAGGTCGCGACCGGATGAGTCAGTACCAAAGTAGTGACCGGACTCCATATCCGGGGCGCTGGACATCATCGCCCAGTCAGTATCGTCATAGGCAAACTGCGAAAGCATCGGTGCCAGGATTACAAATAACGCGATCAGCACCAGCACTATCAGACTGGCAACCGCCGCACGGTTATGCATAAAACGTCGACGTGCGTCCTGCCACAAGCTGCGCCCTTCGACCTCCAGCTTTTCACTGAAATTTTCCAGCGTCTCGCTGTTTTTCTTACTTAACATCATCGCGAGCTCCAGTATCAGTAACGGATTTTCGGGTCGATAACCGCATATAGCACATCGACAATGGCATTAAACAAAATGGTTAACGCGCCAACCAGAATGGTCAGACTTAACACTAAGGAATAGTCACGGTTCAATGCGCCATTAACGAACAATTGCCCAATCCCCGGTAAACCATAAATGGTTTCGATGACCATCGAACCGGTAATAATGCCGACAAATGCGGGCCCCATATAGGAGAGCACGGGTAACAGAGCAGGTTTTAATGCGTGGCGTAAAATGATCCGCCGCATAGGTAACCCTTTCGCCCGGGCAGTACGAATAAAGTTGGAGTGTAAAACCTCAATCATAGAACCACGGGTAATACGCGCAATACTGGCGATATAGGCGAGTGATAACGCCACCATTGGCAATATCATGAATTTAAGCGCTCCACCATTCCAGCCACCGCCCGGCAGCCAATGCAAAATGATCGCAAATATCATGACTAATAATGGCGCAACCACAAAACTGGGGATAACAACCCCGGTCATTGCCAGCCCCATCACGGTATAGTCCCATTTGGTGTTTTGCTTTAATGCGGCAATAACGCCAGCACTAACACCCAGTATTACCGCAAGAAAAAATGCTGCGGCTCCCAGTTTGGCAGAAACGGGAAAACTGGATGCAACCAGGTCATTGACCGAATAATCTTTATATTTAAACGATGGACCGAAATCGCCATGCGCCAGTTGTTTCAGGTAGCTGAAATACTGTGTCATGATCGGATCATTAAGATGATATTTCGCTTCGATATTGGCCATCACTTCCGGTGGTAAAGTACGTTCGCCGGTAAAAGGACTGCCCGGAGCGAGGCGCATCATAAAGAACGAAATAGTAATAAGAATAAATAGCGTCGGAATCGCTTCCAGACAGCGACGTAGAATAAATTTTAACATTGCCCTACCTTCTGGCCTGTGCCTTCTGTAATGCGATAAAAATCAGACACCGTGGAGCAGGACACTCCTGCCCCACGTATTGCCATTAGTGCTTCACAATGTACATATTCCGGGTGTAGGTATTATCCAGCGGATCTTTGCCGGTATAGCCACCAACCCACGGTTTCACCAAACGCGCATTCACGTAGTAATAAACAGGAACAATGGCCGAATCCTTATCCAGCTGTTGTTCTGCTTTAGTGTACAGAGCTGTACGCTGCGCCTCGTCAGTCACTTTCAGCGTTTCCGCCATAATGCTGTCAAAGGCCGGGCTCTTATAATGCGCGGTATTCATTGAGCTATTCGACAGCATGGTGTTCAGGAAGGAAGTTGGTTCGTTGTAGTCTGCACACCAGCCTGCACGGGCCACATCAAAAGTGCCCTGGTGACGGGTGTCGAGGAACGTTTTCCACTCCTGGTTAACCAGTTTGACGTTTACACCAATGTTTTTCTTCCACAATGAAGAGGCAGCAATCGCCAGCTTTTTATGCAGATCGGAGGTGTTATACAACAGGTTGATGGTCAACGGTTTGTCTGCGGTATAACCCGCTTCAGCCAGCAGTTTTTTCGCTTCTTCGTTACGTTTTTCCTGACTCCAGCCAAACCATTCCGGCTGAGTCAATTTTGCGCCATCAGTATATGGTGGAGTGTAACCATAGGCGGGCATGTCGCCCTGCGCTTTCACTTTATTAACAATGATATCGCGGTCCATACCCAGTTTCAGTGCGGTACGCACACGTACATCGTTGAATGGCGGTTTCTGATTGTTAATTTCGTAATAATAAGTGCACAGGTATGGATCAACGTGAACTTCGTCCGGGATCTCTTTTTTCAGCTTCTGGAACAATTCGATCGGCATGTTGTTATAAGTCATGTCGATTTCACCACTACGGTAGCGGTTGACATCGGTAACTTCAGAAGCAATAGGCAAATAGGTTACCTGGTTAATAACGGTTTTCGCGTTGTTCCAGTAGGTCGGGCTGCGTTCAAGAACGATTCGTTCGTTTACGACCCAATCTTTTAAGGTATAGGCACCGTTGGTGACGATATTACCAGGCTGGGTCCATTTTTCGCCGAATTTCTCGATAGCGGCTTTTGGCACCGGTGAAGTTGATGGGTGAACAAGTAATTTATAGAAGTACGGAACAGGTTCACTTAAGGTGACTTCTAATGTGTGATCATCAATAGCTTTCACGCCGAGATCGGTAATCGGTTTTTTCCCTTCAAGAATTTCATCAATACCGGCGATATGCCCATATTGCAGATAACTGGCATACGGAGAAGCAGTGTTTGGATCAACAGAACGTTGCCAGCTATACACAAAGTCTTGTGCTGTAACTGGCGTGCCATCAGACCATTTCGCATCTTTATGCAAATGGAAGGTCCAGACTTTCGCGTCTTTATTATCCCAGGATTCAGCGACGCCAGGTGCCGGATGACCGTCAAGATCGCTGACCAGTAAGCCTTCAAACAGGTCTCGGCTGATATTAGACTCCGGAACACCTTCAATTTTGTGCGGATCTAATGACTGAACTTCTGAACCATTGTTACGTACCAGCGTTTGTTTTTCCGCCAGTGTGACACCTGCGGGTACATCAGCTGCCAGCGCGACATTCCCTGCCATAAGCGCAGCCAAAACGCCAGCTGCTACTAAACTTCTCTTGGTGATGTTGGTCATTGTTTTTTGGACTCCCTCATTATAATTACTGGTATTAACCAGCATGTGTAATCCCGGATTGGGACCCTGCACAGGCTCGGAGACTTTCTGCTGTCAGGTTACTTTATCGTTACGTATTACTATCACCGACTTTATTTATTCTGGTGATTCAGACGATCACCTTATGTCGATTCGTACTGTGTCTCCCCTGTCGAGACACATTATTCTTTCGCGACGATCTTTAATTGTTAATTATTCTCATTACCAATAAAGAATCGCCTGGCGGTTGCCCGGAAAGTACCAAATGCGGTTCTTACTCGCCAATACATTTTGCAAAATTGTTAAGCAATTCTCTTTTATTGACCGTACCAGAATCTATAGCTTGCATCCATGCCTTAACAAACATCTTTCAATTCAATCAAATAGAGGTTGGTTAAGCATGTCTCTCTTTTCTGATTACAGTTCCAGTAGAGAAATGCACAATAATTTAACAATTGATTATTATTTAGCACTTTCCTCTACCAAAGGCAGTGGAATTACTAATATCATTTCAATTATTCTTCAGCAAGCCCAGGATTATGATGTGGCGAAAATAACATGATGGTGAGGAGAAGCAGTTAAGGAAATCCTTATAACTAACTGTAATTTGAGAAGAATATTTTTACCTATTCCTTTTTCTTTTGATAACTGCGCAGGAACAAAGTAAAAATAATGACGAAGTAAACGGAGCATGGCAGCTCCGTTTCATTTGAAAGGAATTAATTAAGCAGGCCGGGGAAAATCCCCTTAATACCAGTAACGATAAATTCAATCCCCAATGCCATCAGCAATAGCCCCATAATACGCGTAATCACGTTGATGCCGGTCTGGCGTAAAACTCGTACCAGCCACGGTGCCATGCGGAACAATCCCCAGCAACATAAAGCGAACAATGCAATAGCCACAAAGAAACCAAACAGATAGCTAATGCTGTGATAACGCGTACCCCAGACAATGGTAGAACTGATCGCCCCTGGCCCCGCCATCAACGGCAACGCCAATGGCACCACACCAATGCTTTCACGTACCGCGGTTTCTGATTTTTCTTGCTTGTTCTGTTTATCCTCACCAAGCTTGCCGCTGATCATCGACATCGCTATTGTCACCACCAGGATGCCACCGGCGATACGGAATGAATCAATTGATATACCAAAAAGTTGTAGAATCGTGTCGCCGAGAAAAAGCGAGATCCACAAGATAATGGCCACAGACAGGTTGGCTGTAAGGTTAGTTTTGTTTCGCGCTGCCGCTGTCTGATAACTGGTCATGCTGATAAAGACGGGAATAATCCCTACCGGGTTGACCAGCGCAAATAACCCGATGAAAAATTTGAAGTAAACGGGAAAATCAAAAAGGGTCTGAATCACGGTTAGCTCCGAAGCAAAAGCCGGATAATGTTAGCCATAAATAAGGTTGAAAAGACGCGCTGACAATACGCCTTTTGACAGCATTTTTCACCTCCTAACTACTTAAAATTGCTATCATTCGTTATTGTTATCTAGTTGTGCAAAACATGCTAATGTAGCCAACAAATCATACTACAATTTATTAACTGTTAGCTATAATGGCGAAAAGCCATGCTGAAAGGTGTCAGCTTTGCAAAATTTTGATTTGGATCACGTAATCAGTACCCAGAAGTGAGTAATCTTGCTTACGCCACCTGGAAGTGACGCATTAGAGATAATAACTCTAATGTTTAAACTCTTTTAGTAAATCACAGTGAGTGTGAGCGCGAGTAAGCTTTTGATTTCCATCGGTTAAGCAAATCATCACCGCACTGACTATACTCTCGTATTCGAGCAGATGATTTACTAAAAAAGTTTAACATTATCAGGAGAGCATTATGGCTGTTACTAATGTCGCTGAACTTAACGCACTCGTAGAGCGTGTAAAAAAAGCCCAGCGTGAATATGCCAGTTTCACTCAAGAGCAAGTAGACAAAATCTTCCGCGCCGCCGCTCTGGCTGCTGCAGATGCTCGAATCCCACTCGCGAAAATGGCCGTTGCCGAATCCGGCATGGGTATCGTCGAAGATAAAGTGATCAAAAACCACTTTGCTTCTGAATATATCTACAACGCTTATAAAGATGAAAAAACCTGTGGTGTTCTGTCTGAAGACGACACTTTTGGTACCATCACTATCGCTGAACCCATCGGTATTATTTGCGGTATCGTTCCGACCACTAACCCGACTTCAACTGCTATCTTCAAATCGCTGATCAGCCTGAAGACCCGTAACGCCATTATCTTCTCCCCGCACCCGCGTGCAAAAGATGCAACCAACAAAGCGGCTGATATCGTTCTACAGGCTGCTATCGCTGCCGGTGCTCCGAAAGATCTGATCGGCTGGATCGATCAACCTTCTGTTGAGCTGTCTAACGCACTGATGCACCACCCAGACATCAACCTGATCCTCGCGACTGGTGGTCCGGGCATGGTTAAAGCCGCATACAGCTCCGGTAAACCAGCTATCGGCGTAGGCGCGGGCAACACTCCGGTTGTTATCGATGAAACTGCTGATATCAAACGTGCAGTTGCATCTGTACTGATGTCCAAAACCTTCGACAACGGTGTAATCTGTGCTTCTGAACAGTCTGTTGTTGTTGTTGACTCTGTTTATGACGCAGTACGTGAACGTTTCGCAACCCACGGCGGCTATCTGTTGCAGGGTAAAGAGCTGAAAGCTGTTCAGGACGTTATCCTGAAAAACGGTGCGCTGAACGCGGCTATCGTTGGTCAGCCAGCCTATAAAATTGCTGAACTGGCAGGCTTCTCTGTACCAGAAAACACCAAGATTCTGATCGGTGAAGTGACCGTTGTTGATGAAAGCGAACCGTTCGCACATGAAAAACTGTCCCCGACTCTGGCAATGTACCGTGCTAAAGATTTCGAAGACGCGGTAGAAAAAGCAGAGAAACTGGTTGCTATGGGCGGTATCGGTCATACCTCTTGCCTGTACACTGACCAGGATAACCAACCGGCTCGCGTTTCTTACTTCGGTCAGAAAATGAAAACGGCTCGTATCCTGATTAACACCCCGGCTTCTCAGGGTGGTATCGGTGACCTGTATAACTTCAAACTCGCACCTTCCCTGACTCTGGGTTGTGGTTCCTGGGGTGGTAACTCCATCTCTGAAAACGTTGGTCCGAAACACCTGATCAACAAGAAAACCGTTGCTAAGCGAGCTGAAAACATGTTGTGGCACAAACTTCCGAAATCTATCTACTTCCGCCGTGGCTCCCTGCCAATCGCGCTGGATGAAGTGATTACTGATGGCCACAAACGTGCGCTCATCGTGACTGACCGCTTCCTGTTCAACAATGGCTATGCTGATCAGATCACTTCCGTATTGAAAGCAGCAGGCGTTGAAACTGAAGTCTTCTTCGAAGTAGAAGCTGACCCGACCCTGAGCATCGTTCGTAAAGGTGCAGAACTGGCAAACTCCTTCAAACCAGACGTGATTATCGCGCTGGGTGGTGGTTCCCCGATGGACGCTGCGAAGATCATGTGGGTTATGTACGAACATCCGGAAACTCACTTCGAAGAACTGGCGCTGCGCTTTATGGATATCCGTAAACGTATCTACAAGTTCCCGAAAATGGGTGTGAAAGCGAAAATGATCGCTGTCACCACCACTTCTGGTACAGGTTCTGAAGTCACTCCGTTTGCGGTTGTAACTGACGACACTACTGGTCAGAAATATCCGCTGGCAGACTATGCACTGACCCCGGATATGGCGATTGTCGACGCCAACCTGGTTATGGACATGCCGAAGTCCCTGTGTGCTTTCGGTGGTCTGGACGCAGTAACTCACGCCATGGAAGCTTATGTTTCTGTACTGGCATCTGAGTTCTCTGATGGTCAGGCTCTGCAGGCACTGAAACTGCTGAAAGAATATCTGCCAGCGTCCTACCACGAAGGGTCTAAAAATCCGGTAGCGCGTGAACGTGTTCACAGTGCAGCGACTATCGCGGGTATCGCGTTTGCGAACGCCTTCCTGGGTGTATGTCACTCAATGGCGCACAAACTGGGTTCCCAGTTCCATATTCCGCACGGTCTGGCAAACGCCCTGCTGATTTGTAACGTTATTCGCTACAACGCGAATGACAACCCGACCAAGCAGACTGCATTCAGCCAGTATGACCGTCCGCAGGCTCGCCGTCGTTATGCTGAAATTGCTGACCACCTGGGTCTGAGCGCACCGGGCGACCGTACTGCAGCTAAGATCGAGAAACTGCTGGCATGGCTGGAAACGCTGAAAGCTGAACTGGGTATTCCGAAATCTATCCGTGAAGCTGGCGTTCAGGAAGCAGACTTCCTTGCGAATGTGGATAAACTGTCTGAAGATGCATTCGATGACCAGTGCACGGGCGCTAACCCACGTTATCCGCTGATCTCCGAGCTGAAACAGATTCTGCTGGATACCTACTACGGTCGTGATTATGTAGAAGGCGAAACTGCAGCGAAGAAAGAAGCCGCTCCGGCTAAAGCTGAGAAAAAAGCGAAAAAATCCGCTTAATCAGTAGCGCTGTCTGGCAACATAAACGGCCCCTTCTGGGGCCGTTTTTTTGTTTTACCCAAAGCAACTTTCCCATAAACCGACAGCATTTGCCTTCATCATATTTACGGCGATGTATAATGCCTACACACAGCGATATTGTACTTTACAGGTCACAAGTCAACGTCACTGTAAAAGCGCTCTGTGAGGCGTATAGCGGCGTTAAAAAACTGCCGAGAAGGGTGTATAGCCCGGAAGAAGTGCGTAAAACGAACTGACAGGATAAAAGCGCCCTGCACAACCTGTCAGTAAAGATATTCTTATTAATCGTGGCGATGCCTTTCCTGAATAGCCGTTAATGAGCCGACTTCTAACGCCTCTTTATAGTGTTTACGGCATACAGAAACGTAGCGTTCATTACCACCAATAACCACCTGCTCACCTTTGTTATAAGGTCTGCCTGCTTGATCAAGACGCAGCACCATGCTTGCTTTACGGCCACAAAAACAGATGGTTTTTAATTCAACCAGTTTGTCGGACCATGCCAGTAAGTATTGACTGCCAATAAATAATTCACCTCGAAAATCGGTACGTAAACCATAACAAAGTACGGGTATATCGAGTTGATCGACAACCTCCGATAATTCATATACTTGTTGTCTGGTTAAAAACTGGCATTCATCAACCAGTACGCAATGAATTGCCTGCTGTTCATGTTCCGCACGAATCTCATCAAATAATGATGAATTTTGGTTAAATAATTTTGCAGGTGATGACAAACCTATACGCGAACTGACTTTCCCGGCACCAAAGCGATCATCAATTTCTGCCGTATATACGACAGTGCGCATGCCGCGTTCCTGGTAATTGTATGAAGATTGCAACAATGCTGTAGACTTACCCGCATTCATTGCGGAATAGTAGAAATATAGCTGTGCCATCAGCCACAGGCCCTCAATGATATGAAATAAAGTTGGCTGGAGTTTATCATAATTCGTCAGTTTTTCAGCTCAACAGTATGCACAGAAGTGGTATATGCGTTCTCCCTTACGAAGCCTTGCATAATCCTTCTGAGCTATCATTACAACTGCCTCGCTTGTTATAAGCGGGTAAATGACTGCCGGTAACTATTCACAATCTTTAACCTGTTGCGCATGTAATAGCCCTCTGTTGACCTCCAGGAGATAGTGCAATACTAAGTCCCTGCTCTTATTGCGACTGTTCTACTTTTCATCATTCGCTTAATAGGGAATTCTCGTAAACACGACTAATACAGAAGACTGAAAGGTCGTCAGCCTACGATTATCTCCCCATAAAATGTGACATGAATCAGGAAGTTTTAACCTCACGTGCTGCGAAATCATCGGTGCAAATAGGGCTATATGCCGCGTCTTTTCTGGCTAATTTTATGAAAAGATATTTATTGGCGGCACAAAATAAAGAACAATTTTGAATTCCTTACATTCCTGGCTATTGCACAACTGAATTTAAGGCTCTATTATTACCTCAACAAACCACCCCAATATAAGTTTGAGATTACTACAATGAGCGAAGCACTTAAAATTCTGAACAACATCCGTACTCTTCGTGCGCAGGCAAGAGAATGTACACTTGAAACGCTGGAAGAAATGCTGGAAAAATTAGAAGTTGTTGTTAACGAACGTCGCGAAGAAGAAAGCGCGGCTGCTGCTGAAGTTGAAGAGCGCACTCGTAAACTGCAGCAATATCGCGAAATGCTGATCGCTGACGGTATTGACCCGAACGAACTGCTGAATAGCCTTGCTGCCGTTAAATCTGGCACCAAAGCTAAGCGTGCTCAGCGTCCGGCAAAATATAGCTACGTTGACGAAAACGGCGAAACTAAAACCTGGACTGGCCAGGGCCGTACTCCAGCTGTAATCAAAAAAGCAATGGATGAGCAAGGTAAATCCCTCGACGATTTCCTGATCAAGCAATAATCTTTTGTAGATTGCACATGCTAAAAATCCCGCCATCGGCGGGATTTTTTATTGTCCGGTTTAAGACAATATAATAAGAATAAGCTATAAAAAAACGGCGTCGATTGCTCAACGCCGTTTCGTGGAAAACACCGATACGGATGTTACTTCTTAATGCCCATCTCTTCTTCAAGCCAGGCTTTAAATTCCGTGCCAAGGGTGTTATGACGAATACCGTATTCAACGAAGGCCTGCATGTAACCTAATTTATTACCGCAGTCATGGCTCTTCCCTTTCATATGATAGGCTTCAACCGTTTCTTTTTCGATCAGCATATCAATTGCGTCAGTGAGCTGAATTTCATCACCAGCTCCAGGAGGGGTTTTTGCCAGCAACGGCCAAATATCCGCGCTAAGTACGTAACGACCCACAATAGCGAGATTAGACGGCGCAACATCCGCTTTTGGTTTTTCAACCACGCCAACCATCGGTACGCTTTCACCCGGCGCTAATTCAACGCCTTTGCAATCCACAACGCCATATGCGGTCACATCATCAACCGGTTCAACCATGATCTGGCTATGACCCGTTTCATCAAAGCGGCGGATCATCTCTGCCAGGTTATCCTGTGATAAATCGGATTCATATTCATCCAGAATAACGTCAGGCAAAATAACAGCTACCGGTTCATCACCCACTACCGGGTGAGCACACAATACCGCGTGTCCCAGGCCTTTCGCCAGCCCCTGACGAACTTGCATAATAGTCACGTGTGGCGGACAAATAGACTGCACTTCATCAAGCAGTTGACGTTTTACACGTTTTTCCAGCATTGCTTCCAGTTCAAAACTGGTATCAAAGTGGTTTTCAATAGAGTTTTTAGATGAGTGAGTAACCAGCACAATTTCAGTAATGCCAGCCGCAATACATTCATTCACGACGTATTGAATTAATGGCTTATCGACAAGTGGCAGCATCTCTTTCGGGATGGCTTTCGTCGCCGGCAACATCCTGGTTCCTAATCCCGCTACGGGGATAACGGCTTTTTTGACTTTCGTATTAATGGCAGCCATTTAAATTCTCCTGGACTGTTCGTGTTTTGAACGTGTTCATATTTCTGTATCGCATCCCAGTATATCAGCACCCCGAAGGGGCTAAGTTCTGAAAAGGAGGCGAGTTAGCATAATTAAGACAATTACTTATACGAATAGCGACGATAGTACCACCAGCCGACATTAGCAGGTAATGCAAATTTAGCCCGTGTTATCGTTTGCTCATTCTGCAGACAACATCAAGCGCAGCCGACCACCGGTTCCCCATATTTGGCATTGCCAGGCATCGCATCGCTGGCTCAATTGATTCAAATAAGCGTTACCTAAAGTGCCTAACGGAACACCATTACTGATTTGCACCTGATGTTCGCCGGTATTTAACGTCGCATTCAGACCCGCAGAAACCAGAATGAGATTTTTCAGTTCGCGATGATAATAGCCAACTAATAGCGGAAACTGCCCCGGCAGATTGGCCTGACGGAGTAAATGGTTTACCTGCTTCAATAACGCGCCCAACTCTGGCAACCGTTGATTTTGGTGTGCAAGCTGTTCCTGTAATAATCCGTTAAACAATGCGCGTAATAACAAGGCAGCAAGTACGCCATTATGTCCAGCTCGGGTGACATCAAGGCAATAAAATGCCAGATCGTTTTCCGAAAGTGCGGCAATATCAAGCACCAGGCCGGGTTTGTCCGCGGCAACTAATTGACGATAATTAACCCGGCATTGGGAAATCACCTGCTGAACTGGCGGTTGTAGTTCCTGTAATAATTTCGCCGCTGCAGCAGGGTTATCAACCATTGCATCCCAGTCGCGAAAAAGCCTTTCCTCTTCCTCAACGCGGGAATTAAACATGCTGGGATAGAGACAGGCAAAAACCATCTCGCGCAAGCGATTCAGATCTTTAACCGGTTTCAGCAAAACATCTTCAACGCCCAGACGTAACGCTTTGGCAATATCTGCCATATTTTCAGTGGCAGATATCACCAGAACTGGTGTCTGGTCACCTCTGTTGCGTATATGTTCCAGCAGTTTAAGCCCGTTCATTCGTGGCATCGCGATATCACATATCATCAGGTCTGGAGTGAAACCTCCCAGCAACTCAAGGGCATCCACCCCATCAGCCGCCAGTACCGTTGTCGCTCCCAATGAGGAAAACCACGAATCCAGAAGCGAGCGAAATACCTGCTCATCTTCAACAATGAGAATCTGTTTTCCGACCAATGGCTGCGTCATGTTCTCTCCCCTGACTGGCTTTACTCAATAGTGGCACGCTATTGCCACCTACGCCTGTCAGAATTAACTTAAGTGTAGATAAAAATTCTGGTCAAATGTTGGTGCGTACCAACGGCAAAAGTTCGTCCATTTTCTTTTCCACTGCCAGCTGCCCGGCCGCAATGGCAGCGTGCGCGCGATGGAAATCAAGCGTAGATATTTGCGGGCAAACAGGTTGAATCAGAATATCGGGCGGATCACCTGCCATGCGGTTCCTTTTAAGGCGGTTCTCCAGCACCTGGATAGAAGTGGTCATAATCTCTGTTGCCGTTGGCGCTGTCACCGCCCGACGTGTCGTTATGCTGCCTAACCTTTCTTTCAGACGCGCATGCCACGGCAGAGAATCACCATTCTCGCTATTTTCTTCACTGACATTAAAGGAGAGCAAATCTTGTTGCATCAAATGAGCATCGTGCTGCAGGTCGACCGCTATCACAATATCAGCCCCCAATGCACGCGTGAGGGAAATAGGAATTGGGTTAACTACAGCGCCATCAACCAGCCAGTAGCCGTTATGCGCAACGGGTGCCATTAGTCCTGGAATACTGCATGATGCACGAATAGCAAGATGGAGATCGCCTTCAGTAAACCATAATTCACGCCCAGTACTTAAATTGGTGGCAACAGCCGCGAAGCGACGGGAACAATTTTCGATCTCTGTTTCCGGCATTATTTCGCGATATTGATTGAAGACACGCTCGCCGCGCAGTAACCCACCGCGCTGCCAGGAGAGATCCATCAGGCGTAAAACATCCCAATAACTGAAAGAGGTCACCCAATCTTCCAGCGCAGATAATCGATCGCATGCATAGGCAGCGCCCACCAGCGAACCAATTGAACATCCTGCAACGATATCAATTTCAATACCCACTTTTTTTAGCGCATTAATTACGCCAATATGCGACCAACCTCTTGCCGCGCCAGATCCCAGCGCCAGCCCTATTTTTATCTTTCTCATTATTCCCGCAAGATTCCCCTGGAATGCAATCGTAGCCACATCGCTACTGCTCGGTTAACATAGTGCTACTCAGGCGGTTAATACGCCGTTATTGTTTCCAGGGAGATTATTTGTGTCTCAGCTTTGTCCCTGTGGTAGTGCTGTCGAGTATAGCCTATGTTGCCACCCTTATGTGTCTGGTGAAAAGGTTGCACCTGATCCAGAACATCTCATGCGTTCGCGTTACTGCGCTTTTGTGATGCAAGACGCAGATTATTTAATAAAGACCTGGCATCCATCTTGTGGAGCAACGGCGTTACGTGCCGAATTGATTGCCGGATTTGCGCATACTGAATGGTTGGGATTGACCGTATTTGAACATTGCTGGCAGGACGGCGGCAATATCGGATTTGTCAGTTTTGTTGCTCGATTTACCGAGGGTGGCAAAACAGGTGCAATAATTGAACGTTCGCGATTTTTGAAAGAAAACGGTCAATGGTACTATATTGACGGTACACGTCCGCAGTTTGGCCGCAACGATCCCTGCCCTTGTGGTTCAGGTAAAAAATTTAAAAAGTGCTGCGGCCAATAATGGTTGACGGTACGGTTTAGCAAACACTCTCAACAAGGTTTTTCCAGCAATGCATTCACTCCAACGTAAAGTTCTGCGTACTATTTGTCCGGACCAAAAAGGTCTGATCGCACGTATTACCAATATTTGCTACAAGCACGAGTTAAATATCGTGCAGAACAATGAATTTGTAGATCATCGTACCGGGCGCTTTTTTATGCGCACGGAACTGGAAGGGATTTTTAATGATTCCACCCTGCTGGCGGATCTCGATAGCGCATTGCCAGAAGGCTCCGTGCGTGAGCTGAATCCTGCCGGTCGTCGCCGGATAGTAATTCTGGTCACTAAAGAAGCGCATTGCCTTGGCGATTTGTTGATGAAAGCCAATTACGGTGGCCTGGATGTCGAAATCGCGGCAGTTATTGGTAACCACGATACTTTACGTTCTCTGGTTGAGCGGTTTGATATTCCGTTTGAGCTGGTAAGCCATGAAGGGTTAAGCCGCAACGAGCACGATCAAAAGATGGCGGATGCCATTGATGCTTATCAACCTGACTATGTGGTGCTGGCGAAGTATATGCGGGTATTAACGCCGGAATTTGTGGCACGCTTCCCGAATAAGATCATCAATATTCACCATTCATTCCTGCCAGCGTTTATCGGCGCACGTCCTTATCACCAGGCCTATGAGCGTGGCGTGAAGATTATTGGCGCAACCGCTCACTATGTGAATGACAATCTGGACGAAGGCCCAATCATCATGCAGGACGTTATTCATGTCGATCATACCTACACAGCTGAAGATATGATGCGCGCAGGTCGTGACGTCGAGAAAAACGTCTTAAGTCGTGCGCTATACAAAGTACTGGCGCAGCGCGTCTTTGTTTACGGTAATCGGACGATTATTCTTTAATCGCCAGCAAAAATAACTGGTTAGCTTTAATCCGTTACGGATGAAAATTACGCAACCAGTTCATTTTTCTCAACGTAACACTTTACAGCGGCGCGTCATTTGATATGATGCGCCCCGCTTCCCGATAAGGGAGCAGGCCAGTAAAAAGCATTACCCCGTGGTGGGGTTCCCGAGCGGCCAAAGGGAGCAGA